>Ga0136601_1000001_pt1 | contig 270756 bp, 331 predicted proteins | sample AntRauMFilla2699_FD_181020 | JGI IMG/M metagenome (GOLD analysis project Ga0136601, IMG submission 181020) | Saline lake microbial communities from Rauer Islands, Antarctica - Metagenome Filla 2 #699 | ecosystem: Environmental > Aquatic > Non-marine Saline and Alkaline > Saline | place...
TCATAATAATAACGCCACATAACAACGTGTCATAAAACATTGCCTTTCGTGGTCTTTTTAAGTTTATACTAAATTTATAATTCTGTTCATTTTATTAAATTCTGTATTGGCAACGTTTCATACACCAACGTTACCTGCAAGTGCTTAATTCAGTCCATTAAATAAAGTTGGTGCTTCAATCTCTTTTTCTTTTCTTTTTTCTTTTTTCTTCCCACGCTTTTTTTATTCTCGAATCGGCTATATTAAAATATTTATCTTCTAACTCAATCCCAATAAACCTTCTATTTGTATTCACACAACCAACGCCTGTCGTTCCGCTTCCCATTGTATTATCAAGAACTAACTCGCCTTCATTAGAGTATGTTTTTATTAAATACTCTATCAAGTCTAAAGGTTTTTGTGTTGGGTGCAAACCTCTCTCTCTATTAAATTTCTGCACACTACTTGGGTATCTTAAATCAGGTCTGTTACTACTTACACCTTTATCGCCTATTAAGCCACCACTTCCGTAAACTTCGGCACTTGTATTATAATTCACTTTTGTTTTCACTCTCGCTTTACCGCTTTCAGCACGTTCTTCCATTATTGGGTTATAACACACCTTTCCGCCACCATTACTAAACACCACTATACTTTCGTGTTCTTTAAATGGTTGGTATTTAACAGTTCCAAAATTACTACCTGCATTTTTTTTCCAAATCCATTCGTGCTTAAAAAACTTAACGTGTTCATAGACCAAAGTAGATGTAAAAGGCTGTGAAGCAAACAAGACTATTGCACCATTCTTTTTTAATACCCTATAATATTCACTAAAAAGAAATGTTAAGTCTATTTGGCTATCCCATTTGCAGTCCGTAGTTCCGTATGGTAAATCGCAAAGAACCATATCTATACTTTTGTCGTGTATTTGCGTGAAGTAATCTTCACAATAACCTTTGTGTAATTCTATATTATTCATAAGTTTTAATTTTATCAAATTAATTTTGCCAACGCTCAAAAAAGAAAAGAAAAAGGTTCAGTTCTGTTAATTAAGTTTTAGCGTTTAAAGTCGCACCAGTAGGTAACACGTAATATAATTAATTGGCAAAAAAGCCAACTAACCATATTACCATCCGTTATCTTTAATACTACTTCGGTGCTTCTAAATGAGCCTTATTTATCAAGTAGGTTATGTAACCGCTAATGTTTTCAGTTCCTAACGTCAAAACAGAAAGGTTTAACGCTCTTTGTTTTGTTTCTTCGGTCATTGTAACCGTCACTTTTTTAGTCTTTGTCATTATTTTTTATTTTCCAACCATATTAAAAAATTTAATTTCATCTCATCTAAGTTGAATTTCATAGAAAGTAGTTTACTTTCATAGTAAAAATAAAAAGTGTCAACACCCTTGCCACTTATAAGGTAATCTACAAAATCTAGCTTAGTCATTTTTTCAATATGTATCATTTTATTTGTTTTAAGTTTAACATACGTCAAAGATAGTAAATACTTTGCAAATACAAAAGGAATGCTAATAAAGTTTAGTTTTTATTTTACCGTACTAAAGGTAACACTACCTATAATGCAGTTTTTAAGAAAAATAAAAACCGACATCATAGCCAAAACGTTATATGTAAATCTTTAACAAAATTTACTATAATAAGGGCTAAAAAACATCCATAACGATGTTTAGTTTGGTGTTACTGATTAGGCTGTGTTTCCCTGTCTGTCTAATATTTTTAAAAGTTCTTCCTTCCTAACGAATTTAGGAAAGTTTTCCGTTTCTTCTCTATTGACTAATTCCCACTCATTTTTATTAGAGGTCTGATATAGAAATGATTCACCTTCTTCCTCAATTTCTATTGTTCTATTAGTTAACTTATCATAGAAGTTAGAAAACTCACCATTTATTTGGTATAATTTAACACTATTCCAATCTTGTTGCGTAGAATTAAATGTTTGGATGAAAATATAATCAGGGTCTTGTAGGTCTGTTTTATTATTAGATCTTACTAACAAAAATTTAAATGGGTTCAATAAGAAGGTTTCATAATCATCCGTTAATTCGACTACTCCTCTTTTAAGATTTTTTAATCTTAATATTTTTTGAAACTCACTATTATTATCAAGATTTTCTAAATCTGTTATATCTATATCACCAATGAAGCTTTCTATATTAAGTAGCTCTGCTTGGACACTATCTAATATACTTTTCTCAACAACCGATAACTTTTCTAATAGTTCATCCATTGTGCTAGGTTCTTCGATTTTAAATGATTCAAAGGTTCTAAGGTGCTTCATATACTATATATTATTACTTACTAATCATTTTTACTTCAATAGTAGAATCGTTATCCCATTCATAAGTATGATCATCAAAGGATATCATTTCTATATGAATATACTTAGTATTACTATCAGATTCCAAACAAAAAGAACCATTGAAATCAGTATAAGTTGTGTCTATATTATTATAGACCTTAGCTCCAACGATATCATAGTTATTTTTATCGTGAACATTACCCGTTATTATGACGGGGGTTAAAAATTGAATTATTACATTAAGGTATATTAAAATCATGTCTTATATATTATTTATGAAGTATATATATTAATATATACTTCATGAGATACTTAAAAAATTTAGAACTTTTCTTAGAGTCAACTAAGAGTAATACAAACCTGATTACTGATATATGTATTGCTATGTTATTGATCAACCCTGACTTCCTTAATAGTATATTAGACAAGGGAATGCATACAAGATATAAGTATAATAACTTAGTGTTTATCAATGATCTGAAACAACTTTTAATGAAGGAAAATAGATTAATTTTAGGTAAAAAGAACGAAGAAACAGGTAGATATGAAGAAGAAGATAATATCGGTAAGATTAATTCTTATTTCAATGATCACTCTAAGGAGTTCAATATCGAAAAAGATTTCAAAAAGTTAGAGAAAGCAAGAAATATCGCAAGAAACATACAAGATAAATTATTAGTAGAAGATAAACTAAGAGCAGAAATGGTTCAGAAAGTTTATTGGATCAGTCCTAATAAAGAAAGAGGAATAAAAGAAGATATCGTTATAGAACTAGTGGGCAGTAAACAATATCCTATCGTAGTTAATAGTAATATAAATAGTTCTAAAACTAAGAGCTTTAATACATTATTAGACGTAATGTTAGATAGTGATGCTGATATACTATTCTCTGATAAGTACATCGATCTTTGGGATAAACTTACAGTGAATTGGTTCAATGCAGTTTATAAAAACGCTAAAACAGATTATAAGATAATGATCGATCAATTCATAGATGCTTCTAGGGCAGATAGTTTAACTTTTTTCGATTACCAAAACATCGAAATATTAGACGAAAAATATAAGATATTGGGTCAATTCTTTGCGCCTTTAAATAAGAATTATAAAGAACTACCTAAATTAATGAATGATATTTGGAAAGATAGAAAGAAAAGTATCAACAATTATCAAGAAGTAGAAAAAGAATGGGATGAAACTAAGAAAGTTTTATTAAATAATAGAATCATTGAAGATATTATCATCGGTAGTATAGAAGAATTAATAGAAGGTGAAATAAAAAAAGATGAAAATAAATTTATCATTGCTAATAATAAAATAAAGTCTAGGTTATTAAGACTTATATTAGATATTATCTCTGTTGAAGATATCGATGTATATTATGCAGGTTCTTCAAGTTTTTATCACTTACCATCTAAGAAATGGTTCAGGGATAACTATAATAGACTTACAGTGAAGTATGATTATCATCAAGAATTGAGTGATGATAATGATTCTCAATTTGATATTAGAATCGAATTAGACGAGAAACCATTAATGGATCTTGAAATAAGAACAGGATTTACTAGTAATGAAATGGGGAACAAACTTAGTAGTAAAATTAAGATCAACTACACTTCTAATTTCAATCAGAAAGTTAAACAATAAAATTATAACTTTTGCTTAAAAGCATGAAGTACATTTAATAAGAGAGAAGCCACCGTCATCGGTCCTACTCCATTAGGCACGGGGGTCATAGCAGATACTTTATGTTTCAAATTGTCGTAATCGACATCACCACAAAGTTTACCTTCACTGTTTCTATTAATACCAACATCAACAATAACTGACCCTTCCTTAACCATATCTTCGGTGATCATATTTTGTTTACCCACAGCACAAATAATAATATCAGCACTAATAGTCTTCTCTTTAAGATCTGATGTATTAACATGACAAGAAGTTACTGTTGCTTTGTCTTCATTACCTAACATAATAGATATAGGTAAACCAACGTGTTGTCCTCTACCAACTACTGTTACGTTCTTTCCTTCCCAATTAATATCATAATGTTCTAGTAATTTAAGAACACCTAATGCTGTCGCAGGTTTAATGCCAGGTAAGTCTAAACACATTCTTCCCATATTATCACTATGGAAACCATCTACATCCTTTTTTGGGCTGATCGTACTAATAATATTTTTATAACTAATATGATCGGGTAGTGGTGTTTGTACTATTATACCATCTGTGTATTCGTCTTCGTTAAAGAATTTTATTGCTTTTAATATTTCTTCTTCATTAGAAGATTCCGAATATTTAGAAAGTGTTGTCTTAACACCCACCTCATTTGAGGATCTGATTTTATTTCGGATATAGATATCAGAAGCTTTATCTTCTCCTACTTGTATGATAGCAAGTTTGGGTTGCTTCCCAAATTGATCTTTACAATGATCAATCTCTTTTTTTAAATCATCTTTAATAGACTGTGCTGCGTCCTTCCCGTTTAAAACTACCATAAAATTAATGTACTTCTTTTGGTCATTATATCAAAATACGACCATTAGTTTACTAAATATTAATCTAAATCTACTTGATCAATTCGGTAGTCTCTCATAAGTATAACGAGATCATTTTTAAGGAGATCGTAAACCGTTCCTTTCTCTCTGTAACCATAGTACGCATCTAATCCATTGATTGACTTCTTGTTATTCTGTACTACCTTTTTTATCACAGATAAAGGTATGTTTATTTTTTCCCTTTTTAAATATTTCAATAAATAGGAATCCTTTCTGTTTCTTTTAGTAGCGATAACAATAAACTTTACTAAATCATCAATAGGATCATCATCTCCCTCAGATACATCACCAATTATTAGTAAGAATTGGCGTTTATCATAATAATCTTTATTACTTTTCATCTATGATATTATTTATATTCCAATCCCTTCTCAGGATTTTAATTTCTTTTTCTAACCCGTCTCTTTTTTTAGAAATTTCTCCAATGCTTTCAAAATCAAAAATATTAATATCTTTAAATATTTTTTTTAATTTCGAAAAAGAAACATTTAATTTTATTCTTTTTATTTGTCCCATTAACTCAGTGGGTTTGTACCCAAAACCATAGATATTAGATAAAAAAGGTTGAGTATTGTCTCTCACATCTATCCCTTCTTGTCTTTTTCTTATTGTGTACGCAATTCTATTATTTCGCTTCTTTACTTGTTTACTATATCCTTTTCTATTCATTTGAATATATTTTTTGCCTATTTACTATATAATAATAATCCCACTTATTTTCCTCTGTTGTTATGTTATATATATTTCTTTCTTCTACTACATAAAAGGTAGTCGTATCTGTGATATTATCAAAATCTATTAGTTTATCAAAGATTAATAAATCATCACTGTTTTTAATAGACACGTATATTTCATACTTTCCTTTTGTAATACTTAGAACCTCTGCTTCTAAATCTGTTTTAGTAACCGTTGAAACCGAACCAATTAATCCCCAACAAACTAATCCGATTGCTACTAAGGCTATATAACCCACCAATGTATGATCCTCTGATCCTCTATAATGACCATATAGGGCTATCAAAAGAGATGAAGTGGTTAATATACTAAAAACTAATATCATTATTTCTCTCGCTTCCATTATACTTCTAATTTTTCTCTATTAGTAACTGAATAGTTGAACACTTCTTGGTATCTATCAATGTCTTCTTTTCTGCCCGTGTGTTTATTTAAGTTATCAGAAAGTTTAACTAAGGATCTATCACCGTCTTCTCTAAATACTTTAACTGCTTTCATAACGATAGATAAGGTTTCATATCCCAAGTTGTTAGTAAGTTTAGTACCCCACCCAAATGATATCTTTATTCTACTAATAAACCTTTCGTATAATCCAATAATTTTATTCACATCTAAACCATCAGAGAAAACAATAAGTTTTTCTTTAGGATCGATACCTAGATCTTCATAATACTTGATTACCTTTTCTCCAAATTCAAAAGGATCACCGCTATCATGTCGGACTCCTTTCCACGAACTTGCTTTATCTTTAAAGTCTTCAAAAAAGAAATCTGTACCAAACGTATCAGTAAGACCAATACTCAATGGTTCGTCATACATTTCAAACCATTGGTTCATAATAATACTATGAGATTCTTTAAGACTAATATCATTATTATCATAGTAACCTGCAGCAATCATATAGATCTCATGTGCATTTGTTCCAATAGGTGTGATTCCGTATTTCTTAGCAAAATAAACATTAGATGTCCCTGAGAAAGAAGGATCGGTAGAAATGTGTTCTATAACCTTATCTTGCCAATCATGTGAGAATCTTCTTCTTGTGCCGAAATCAGTTATTACTTGTGGAATACTGTATTCATCCAATACATAAAGATGATCTCTTAAGTTACATAAACCTTCGAGTTCGTCTTCAAGTCTATTTCTTTCAGGATACTTATATCTGTAATATAATTCGTTTACTGTAGAAAGTACAATAGTTTCCCATAACGTAGCAGCAAACCAATAGGTGTTTTCATCAGTATAAATATCTAAGTCCTCTGTTACATGGATCTCAGGTAGTTGATACCCAATTAGAGATGTTGTATAATCCATATTGAATATACCTAAGTTATTCAAATAGTCTATTTCATCTATTTGGAATCTAAGTTCTCTAATTTTAGCGAACTCTTCATCAAGTATTTCTTTGGTTAAATACTGCTTGAGGTCAACATTGGTTCTGTTTTTGAATTGGAATTGCGCTCTCAGTCTTGGGTAATATGTCCAAGCAAACTGCATCATTGTGAGTTTGTAGAGATCTAAATCTAATAGGCTTCTTACGGTTGTTTTCATAATATTTCGTATCCTAGTTTTGGTGCGTTTTCTTTTAATTTCTTGTAATACATATTTATATATTCACCACTATCCCCATTACAAGGATGTGACATACCTGTAATCTTCTCCGCTAGAAAATTAATAAGATCACCTCTCTCCAATGTATCAAAACATTCAATAGGATTCTCATCAAGAAATTCTTGTATTTGTTCATCAGTTAAGTTAAAACCGAATAATTTCAACATTTCTTCTTTAATAGATGGAATAAGGTGTATCATGTTTTTATTTTACACAAAAATAAAGATAAATAATCTATTAACCAAATTTAAGTTCATTCATTCGATCTACACACATAGAAGTATAAATTTTATAATCCATTCCATATGATCCAATAGCCCACATATCATTAACTTCTATTAACATAGTCTCACCTTTATCATTAACACCTACATCTAATGTATATGCGATTGGAGAACTATCATAATCTCTAATCATCTTTTCAACAAGAGAAGCATCAATATACTTTCTGAAATCACCCGCATAATATTGGATTCCTTTAAGTTCCTTTTTATGAACAAAACACCTATATTCTGAAACTATATTAATAGGATCACTGATATAAAGTTCCATATCATTTGTAAGATCACAGTAATCTCTCATAAACTTCAATGATTCTTCTTTCTCGATTAATTCACCCGTAAAAAGTTTAACATCATCAGCAGGTTTTATAAAAAATGGATAATCTTTAGTGTTATTATTTAGATTACTTTTTGTAATATCTCTCTTTAAATACTTTTTTAGTGTATCAGGATATCCTAAGTACTTAGGTACTTCTATATCTATCTTATTGAAGAAATCGGTTGTAGCCTGTACAGAAGCTATAATAATATCTGATTCTTTATATACAGGAACAGAAATCATATCCGTAAACGGAACTACTTTAAACCCCCTGTTATATAGCTCGTTATGGCATATATACACGAAATCATCAAACCATTCGTCGTTGACAGGATCTTTCTCTAAAAAGGCTCTTTTTTCTTTCATTCTACAAATATAATAAAATATATAGTATATGAACTATTTAAAACTATTTGAAAATTGGTATGATAATAGAACAATTAAAGGGAGGAAAGATTATTCTCAAATAAATTTAGATTGGTCTAAGTTCCTAAAAGATGTTGATTACACATTCGATATTATTAAACAAGTCAATCCTAGATTGGAAACTCAATGGATAGAGCCTTTTGGTAATTACCTGACATTAATAGAAGGCGGTGAATTAGATGATTATCATGAGATAGAAACCATCGAAGAATACGAAAACAGTTATATAAAACAACCTATTAAAGATTATATAAAGTTATTTAAGAAAACCAAGGATCGAGGATATTTGGAGGTAACTAGGATATTGACTGTTGATGATTTAAGTGAAATTGATTTTAGTAAAATAGGTAAGTATTGGTCATTCTGCGATAACCCAAGTCAAAAATTTGATAATATCTACAAAAAACAATATATCAAATTAATAGCTAAAGCTAGATTAGATAGTATAGATTGGTTAAATAGTTTAGACAATTATGTATATTATGGGGATGATGAATGTGAGATAACACTAAGAGAAGGCGCATCTATTTTCATTGAAAAGATGATAAACGATAAAAGAACTCCTAGTGATTATAAGACTAAGAAGGATAATAAAACTTTTTATAATTTTACAGGAAATAAGGAAACTATCGATTTAAATAAGAAGGCTAAAATTTAAGATCTAATATAACCGAATTATCTTGTTCTAATATATCTAAATAATATTCTATTATAAAAGTTTTACTATAGTAATCCATATCTGCTCTAACATAAATCCCCTTTATATCAAAATAAACAGCAGGTGTTAATAATACTTGGTTAGGGTCTAATAAATTATTTTCATTAATAGTCAAATTAAAATCAGGTCTTTTCATATAATGATAAATATTCATATCTACTTCAAGATAACTATATTTAATATAATTCAATTTCCCGTGTAATTCATTAATATTATTAATAGGTTCGACTTTAATATTCTGTAACATTTGTTGGAATTGGGTATATAATTGTCTTTCAAAATCTCTTACAAGATATGGGATGTAGTCAATATTCATATCCATATTTAACTTTACGGTAAACTGATGACTATCTAATCTATGTGTATGGATAATAGGAGCTATTACACCTATATAATCCTTATCTCGTGTAGCTATATTAAATACTTCCGCTTTCTTATTAGTATATTCACTCTCGTTTATATCATCTAATAACATATCTATTTCTATATCCCTTAATTTAGTAGTTCTTTCGGCTTGAGACTGTGTTTCTTCTTTTACTATCTTATGATAATGGATAACATCTTTATTTCTAGGATAATCTACGAAATAATATTTCTCTCTTAAATATTTTTCTACTTCTTCTAATTCGTTATTCATTTAAATAGTAACTTTTTTATCTCATCATTTTTAAGATACTTCTGTATCTGATGTACACCTAATGGGTCTTCGTAGAACATAGATTCTACTGCAAATCTCTTTTTAGTTTCTAATGGTATGTCATCTTTGATAGCATTAGAGAAATACATATCTTCGAATTCGTAATCCTGTTCAATGTTCTCTATTATATCTACCATTTTACTTCTCTTCCTAAGAGAGAAACCGCCATTACCACCATTCTTAAAATCTTTTAGATCTTTATATCGTTTATCACGATAATCACCGTATGCCCAATACCAAGGTGCGCCTATATAATCATAACTTAAAAATTCTTCTATACCACTTCTTAATACAAAGCTATCGTGTTGGAAAACTAAAATGTTTTCATATTCTATATCGTTCCAAAAGTGGATATCTTTAAATATTTTATTATAGTCTATGCTCTCAGGTATAATACTTTTTTCCACATCGTTTATACAATTCTTAGACACATGAGAACAGAAGTACCTTATAGGTAAATTTAAATGATGTTTCACTGTGTCTGTAACCCAATCTAAATAATCGAGATTTCTCGTTTCTACGATGATAGCTAAACAGTTTAAATCAGAAGAATTAGGATTATAATCCATTATAGGTTTATAGTCTGTTTCTTCTTTATATTTTTTTATCAAAGAATGATTAAACATTATGGTATCATTAATTCTCTTTCAGTGTATTTGTGTATATTAGAAGATTTCTTAGTATTAGAAATAGCATATTTATATAAACTCTGTGGTTCTGCTTCCATTACCTTTTCTAAATGTTTACTACTTCTAGCTGAATCTTCATCTGAAATCTTTGGTTTATCAGTATCAAATACATATGTTTTAATTCCATTTACCTTACCTGATGAAATCAAGTTAGTGTTTTTCTTATCTTGTAATACATAAAGGTCTTCACTGAATACACTTTCGTCCCATGTTCCTACCTTATATAAATCATCGTATTTATAATAAACAATACCATGTGATGCCTTTTCTTCGCCTTTTAAATCCGCAGGTAGTTCTTTTTTATCAGTTTGTTGTTGATTTAAATAAACAACTTCGTCTTGTAGATATAAACAACCGTGATCTGTATTCTTTTGAATAACTGCCATAATTGTTTTGATGGTCGGCACAAGAGACATCTCACCAAAAAATAATTTATCAGTACTTGTGTTTCTCGTTCCTATATTATATAACCAACCTAAGTTCCACTTTTTACTTTCTACGAAAACGTGTTTACATTTCATATCCTGATTCTTTAAGAAAGAGTGTTTTCCTGTTTCCACAACGATAATTTCTATCATTGGATTCTGTAATAATATATTGATATTATATTTAAGAGCATTTAAGTTCCTTCTACTATGTGAATAAGGAATTATATAACTGCATATGTAACTAGTTTTCATAGAGTAATTTCTTTTTCTTTTATATAGTTTTTATACACTTTTGTTTAAATAAAAAAAGTGCAGCACCTGCTGCACTTTTTCAGATGAAATTAAAGGAAAATTTAGCTGACTGTAATTAATTTTTTATTTGAGACTTTTTCCCTTTTTGGTAAATTGATAGAAAGGATACCGTCTTCCATTTTACAACTAATTTCATCCTGATTAATATCACCACTTAGACGCATTTGTTTTCTGAAGTCTTCGTAATACCAACTATTTTCTTCTTTTTCTTCATTTTCTGATATTATCTTTAAATATCCATCCTCTATTTCTATTTTGATATCTTCTTTCGATACACCTGCTAGTATCATTTCATATAAGTAATGGTCTTCGTTTTCAATAAAGTTTGTTTCTTTCTTAGGTATTTGTCCACCAAAGAAATCTCTTGTGAATGGCTCAAAGTCCATTAATTCATTTAATAAATCTTTTCTAATCGTTAACATAATTCTCAATTATTTTTTTTTTCTGTTAATCACTTAACTACTTAATAGTAAGCAAATTAGATACCAATAGATATTAAGTGACATTATGGCACTATGTCTGCAATATTTTCATGTAGATATAAATAATTAAATGAAATAACTCAAAACTTTATACTAATAAATCTATATAAAAGAAAATATAAACCAATTAATGAAACCAATTTATAAATGGACAGGTGGAAAAAGAAAAGAGATTGATATAATCAGAGAATACACACCACAATATATTAAAGAAGAAAAAGAATATACTTTCATAGAACCATTTTTTGGTGGCGGTGCTGTGTATTGGAATTTAGAAAACAATGATAATATCATAAATGATGTTGATACCGAAGTAATAAATTTTCTTAATACTATAAAATCTAATCCCAACGAAGTATCTAAAGTATTAGATCAGTTAAGTAAAGATATAGCAATCATAACAACAAGAGAAAAAAACGAAGAATTATCTATATCAGAAGCAAAAACCGAAAGAGGTAAATATTTCTATGAGTGGAGAAATAAAGATAGAGACGGTGGAATGACTAACTTATCTGAAATAGAACGTGCTATTCGATTTTATATAGTGAATCAGTTATCATTTAATGGTATGAGAAGATTTAATAATAAGGGAGAATTCAATGTACCTTATGGTAATTATAAAACATTTAATAGACAATACACGGAAGATCATATTTCTTTATTACATAATACTACAATAAACTGTGGTGATTATAGAGATATTATTAAAAAGACTGATAAAGATACTTTTGTGTTTATTGATCCTCCTTATACAAGAGAATTTAATGAATATAGCCACGGCAATTCTTTTGGCAATAAAGAACAAATGGAGCTTTGTGATTTATTCAAGAGTTCAGATTGTGATATAATGATCGTAATCAATAAAGATGATTTCACGACTGAATTATATGACGGATATATTAAGGATGTATATGAATTAAAATACTCCACTAATATCAAGAATAGATTCTCGAATACAGTGGAGCATTTAATGATCACTAATTACTAAAAATTGGTACTATTTCACTAGTTTGAATTTTTTGCCTTCCTTAGCAGCAACAGTATTATAAAATTCTAGTAGAGCTTTTACAATATGTTTTACTTTTTTACCATCAAGGAAATCTTTGCTTTCCAATTCGTTAATCACACTCTTTTTAGTAAGCATTTTTTCGAAAATTCTACGCTCATAATTTTCATATGAATAGAGGTTAACAACGGCTCTTTGGAAATATCTATTTCTAACTGTTTTTCCTGAGAGTTTTTTAGGTAAATCCATAAGCATCCAATCTAGAAAATCAATTACTTCCTTTTCAGATCTAACAAATCTTAGATCCCCGTTGTTAAAAGGTTTGTGTATAGTAGCTGCACTAAACGCCTTATGACCCGTGATGAGCATTCTGAGTTCATTGTGCTGAATACTCTTGTACTGTATAAGCTTTTTGTTATTATACCTGTCGTATATCTTTTTATACTTAGTATAAGTATTACCTTTCTTAGTACCACTTTTCTCTTGTTGAACAAAGTGTTTTAAGTAGCCGTTCACATCCCAAGGTTTACCTTGTTGTATCGCAGCTAGATCAGCTTCTGTTACATTTTTACTAATGAAGAAATAAACAGGAAGTTCTAAGGCTGCTCTTGCTGCAAGTCTATGTTGTCCGTCCATCACACGCAAATCAGAATCCATCATAAAGGGAATATCTAAGTCTTTCCCATTATCGGAAATTTCTTTCTTCCACCATTCGATTTGTTTTCGATTCTTGTCACGGTTTGATTCGACTATACTAAACGAATCATAACTCTTTGTCTTGAAAATGATATTCTCAATTCCTACATCCATTCCCTTAGCTTTCATTTTAGCTAAAGTCTCTAGATATCCTGATTCTTCCATCTTAGTCAAGAACTGCGCAATAAGTTCATTCTTATACATTTCTACTGCAAGTGATTGGTTTCTACTCGTAGCCTTTTTTGCTACTTTTTTCTTTGGGGTTGCTATACTAGCCATAATATACTTATTTAGGTTAAATTATTTATTTTTACTAAGGATGTATTTCTTTCCTTTCTTTTTCGCTACTTCGTTATAGAAGTCCAATACTTTTGTTACTTTATCTTCTGCTTTTGCTTTCTTGATAAAATCAAATTCTTCTAAACTATTTGCGTATTTCTTTATCGAAATCATTTTCTCGAAGATATCTTTATCAAAATTATCATATGAGTATAAATTAACGACTGCTCTTTGGAAGTATCTATCCCTTACTAAATCACCTTTTAATTTAGTTGGTATAAAATAGAACATCCACTCCAAAAACTGATTCACTTCCTCGTATGATCTGACGAATTTCATATCACCTCTCTCAAACGGAGCTTTGATACTCTTGCTACTAAATGCAGCATGTCCCATCACAATCATTCTAAGTTCGTTGTGGTTGATCCACCTCTTTGCCTTTTGATTAAACTTATCATAGATTACCTTATATTTTTTATATGCGGTATTTCCTTTTTTGGTGAAATACTTCAGGTAATCTTTAATTGTCCATTTGTTCCCTTTCTGTAGATCAGCAATATGCTCTTTTTTGATATTTCTGCTGATATAAAACAAAATAGGTAAACCTAATTTTTTTCTACCACCAAATCTATGTTGTCCCTCAAGTATATTCATGTTTTCGTCAACAATAATTGGGATGTCTAAATCCTTTTTCTTTTCCCCTATTTCTACGACCCACCTTTCTACTGCTTTCGTATCGATATCTCTGTTTTCGGGAAGAAAACTAAAAGCATCATAATTGAAAGTCTGAAAATGAAAGTTATTAATTTTCATATCAGGTGTTTTACTGAGTACGTCAATTAAAAATTCGTCATTGATATTTATTGAAAATGACTTTTGTTCTTTTGTTGCTATTTTTTGTTTACACATGGTGTTATATTTATGTTTAAAATTAGATTAGATTACAAATATATTAAAAATTATTTGATGTTGTATTTTTTGAAAATTTTATTTAAAATAATTTCCAATTCGATATTAGTGTTTACCCAAGACATGATGCTACTATAATTTAGACCAATTCTTTTTGAGAAATCAAGACCGCCCACTATCTCTAGGTTAGTGTTTCTTTTTTGGTTCAGGTTTAATTTACAAGAACCCTTTGCTTTACCACTAGTAGTTTCTAATGAAACTATCATGGCTTTGGATTTAAAAGGTAAGTTAGTTTGTATTTTTAACATTTCCGTTAATTTATGATAAATACCATAAATATTTGTAGTATCTATGTTACTAATATCCTTTCTCAGTTCAACGAAATATACTATATCCCTTTCTATAAAAATAGCATTACATATCTTCCTACTACCGTCATTTAAAAACACATCTACTTTACTTTGGAAAAGGTTTTTACCATCACGATCAATATAAGGAAAGGAATTTTTAATTTGAGTTAACGAAGTAGAATTATCCTGTATAATAAGTTTAGTATTTTTACTTTGATTATCTTCGATTTGATTATATAAATAATGTTCAAATCGATATCCCTTATTTATGTTATTTTTATGACACTCGGTATGTATTTCTTCCGTTAATTCAAGTATGTCTTCTTTGATAATAGTATATTTATCCATATTTTTATAAATTCAATTTCGACAAATGTAATAATAATTTTTACAATATTCCATAAAAATAAAAAAAAGTTGTATATTTGTCATATGAAATTAGACATAGGTAAGACATACGTAGCTTTTCGGATAAAAAAAGATAAACCATTGGCGTTCGGTTTTTATATTAAACCTGCTTATTATAGTGAATGGGAGAAGGGAGAAGAATGGATAAGTTTTATAGAAACTAATATATTAGATAATATCAAAGATATTAAAGTGGATGTTCAAGAAGATTATCTAATTAAACAAATCCGAAGTAGGACTACGGGTGAATATGTAATGGATTATAAAGATCTTGATAAAAAATTAGAAAATAAAATAGGTGACCTATTTTATTCATTTAGAGAACAACTTGATCTTGATTTTAATGGTGATGAGACTTTGTTTTTTAGATATAAAGGTTGGAATGTAGAATATCATACACCTAAAGAATATATATCTAATTTCTATAAAGGTGATTATTTTGATAATAATTTTTTCTGTATTCCGTTAGATGTTGCTAAAAAAGACTATCCTTTTATGTTTATTTCTGATTATAATTCATCGGAAGAAGGGGCGTTACCATTTTTAAATGAAAACAATAGGAAGTTTATAGTAAGAGATTATAAGATTAAACAAGTATTAGACCTCTGTTAATATTAAATGACCCTTAACCGAGTAGTATCTACCCATATAGAGTAATATAACTTACCTGTTTCTATGTTATGTGATACGTTAGTCACCAAGAAAACCTCATAAGAAACTTCATCGAACGTAAAATTTACTTTTATATTCTCTTTATCTACCTTTTCTACATGTGTTATAACTTCATCATTTAAGTTAGTAATGAATAGTTCTAAATCATCAGTAATTTTATTCACATTACTCATAGGGTAGTAATATATATCTGATAAACCATCTGATAATGATAAAGCTGAACTCATGGTTGAACTCATGGTTGAACTCATGGTTGAACTCATGGTTGAACTCAACGTAATGCCTATAGATTCCGTACTTAATGTTAAACTACTATTTGTAGTTTGTATTATATTTAGGAACTCAGTACGTATAATGAAGAATCTTTCTTCGACACCTGCTATTACATCTACATTAACACTCATTATTTAACTTTTATATTTATATTTATATTAGCTTCCACTTCTACTTCCATATTATTATCTAATTCACTTATAGTAGATCTGAAATTTTTTAATTCTTCTCTTAATTCTTCTATTCTTTTATCACACCCTTTATCGTCACCAAAACGTTCTTGGTTTGAAAATGATTTTGATGATAGTGATTTAATTTTACTTCGGAAAAGATCTGAAATTATTTCTAAAGCGTCTTCTTTATTATAAGTGTTTTTAACTATACTGAAATCTTTCATATTATTTATCTAATCTTCTTTCTATTTCTGTCTCTAATTCACTTAATGAATAGTTACTAGTATTTAATTTTTCTCCATATGGTGAATAATGATCATCTCTTACTGCATTCTCATAGAAATCTAAAAGTGATTGAGTTGACATATCTTCTAATTTACTTTCCTGATCAGGATTATATCTTTCGTTAAACTTGTCTATCTTCTTCATCTTATTTTTCACATAGTTTTTTTAAATCTTCATACCAATTGTTGTATTCGATTTTAACATCTTTATCACCATCAAAGTATTCAACACCTTCGATTAAAACACCTTGTACAGTATTCTCTAAGTCGTGTTCCCATAGATCTGCTTGACAACTATCCATTTTATCAACTATCTTTTGTAATTCTTCATTATCTTTAGTTAATTCAGTTAAGTCTTCTGACCAACCGTTGTATATTACACTACCTTCTTGACCGCTATTTGCGTCTTCTACTGCGATAAATTCATGGGATTCATTTAAATCATCATCTGATCCTAACCAACCTGATGTAAGGTTATCATCTATCTTATCACATAATTCTTTTACGTTAGTAGCTGCTTTGAACTCTGTTTTAGTACTTTCGTTAAATTGCTCAAATCTTTTAATCTTCATGACATTATTTTATTTTCTTTATATATTAAAAATATTATAGGAAACTTTTAAGGTCTTTCAAATCATCTGACCAAAGATCTTTTGGTGATTTCTTTTTCAATGCATTATATTCAGCTTTCTTATTCTTTAATTTCTCTGAAAGTTCATCTACTTTCTCTTTAGTTAAACTATAAATAGGCATACCTAATAGGTAGTCATATGAATCATTATATAGATCAAATTTATTCTTCTTTAAATCTTTAATAATGATATCTTTCTTTCTATTATTCACTTTAAGCTCATCTTTGATAACCATCTTAATAAATCTAACCTGATTATCTAATTTAGTTTTCTCGACGTTTAATACATCTAATAGACTTTTCTTTCTCTTAGTATAATCATCTAATCTCTTATCATAAAATACATCAATGATTTCTTCTACTTGGTCAAATTTTCTGATATTACCATCTACAAATAAGTGCATATTAGAAGTATATAATCTAGAAGATAATTTGAATTTATCAATTAGTTTCTCCTTTTTAGAAACCTTCATCATATTCTCTCTACTTATTGTAATAGTAATATCTACTTCTTGCTCGGTACTATTATCTAAAAATTCTTTGATGAATTTAGCTTCAATTAACTTATGTAAATGCTCAGTGAAGTTATGTGTCCAATATCCAATAGGTAACTCTGTTATTCTAACAGTAGTAGTGTTAACTATATCTACATTACCGTAAGTAATATATCCATTGTCAGTTTCTTCAATAGATCCTTTAAACCCGTTATAATGTGGATGGATTCTATGTGATTTCTTACCACTCATTTTATTCTCTATTACTCTAATCAAATCATTAGGATTATATTTAGGAATATATGTTGACCAACCTGTGCCAATACCTTCTGCGCCATTCACTAACACCATTGGTATAATAGGCTTGAAATGCTTAGGTTCGATGACTACACCATCTTCTTGTAAATATTCTAAGATATCTTCATCTCTTTTATCAAATATAGTTTTAGTAGCATCACTTAAAAATGTATTAATATATCTTGAACTCGCAGCATCTTTACCACCTTGTAAACGTGTACCAAAGTTTCCATTAGGTACAAGTAAAGGAATGTTATTCGATCCCACAAAATCTTGTGCTAGGTTTACAATACCCATTTCAAGAGACTGTTCACCATGATGGTATTTTTGTGTCTCTTTAACTGATCCACCAAGAGATGATACAGGAGTATCTTTAATAATATTCCTCTTTATTACTGTATTCATAATCTTTCTATGAGATGGTTTTAATCCATCATATAGATCAGGAATAGATCTGATGTTATCTTCTAATGAGAAACCAATCATTTCATTATTAATAAAACTAGATATAGGTGTTGGAGTTTTATATTTAACCACATCTTTAACATTATTCTTAATCATCCAATCTTTTCTTTCATCACTTCTAGATTTATTAAATACTAAATCAATATAATCATGATTCTTGTCTGTATCCCAATTAAACGGAAGAAGGTGATTATTAAGGTCAGAAAAATACTCTTTAGCTTCCTTAGCCGTAGAAGTACCCAATCCTTTATAATACTTAACACTCCATCCCTTAACATCAGTGGCTAACCATTTCTGATATTCTTTTATAGTATAGAAACTTTTCACTTGTTTTGCTTTTCTTACTTTAAGAATAGGAGTAATGAATTCATATAAGATGTCCAATTTTAACAGTTCGGGCCAATTATCCTCAAAAAAGTTAATCAACAGCCCTTTAATATGGATACCATCCAAATCTGAATCTGTTAGAATGATTATCTTCCCATATCTCAAATCTGATGTATCTTCATATTTCTTACCGAACTGAAGTCCAACGATATCTAATAAACTTTGGATCTCTTTATTTCTTTTAATCTTCTGTGCAGACGTATCTCTCGTATTAAGTATCTTTCCTTTAAGTGGGAAAGCACCATAATAATCTCTACCTACAATTGACATACCTGCTACAGCAAAACCTAATGCTGAATCTCCTTCTGTTAATAATAAAGAACATTTATCACTTTCTCTTGTACCCGCTTTATTAGCATCAACGAGCTTAGGCATATTCACATTAGATTTTTTACCACCGCCCATTTTCTTCAATTGAAGCTTTTCTCTCATCTCCATTTCTTCTATGATAGCCTGATATATATCAGACTTCATTACCTTACGGATAGTGTTATCTTTAACCTCAACATTCTGATGAATATCAACAGTCATTTTATTTGTTAAATTCTCTTTAGTCTGTGTATCAAAAGTTGGATTAGGTATTTTACATACTAAAAATATATGTAGTTTATTCTTTACGTCTTGCCAACTAACTTTCTTCTTAATCTTACCTGCAATTTGTTTAGCTAAATTAAGTGACACATGATTAATATGTGTACCACCTCTATGTGTAGTAATACCATTACAAATAGAATTAAATACAAAACCGTGTTCATTAGATTTAGCAATTCCTATTTCCCAACCATTATCCATTTGTTCATAGAAAAAGTCTTGTCCTTCCTCTAAGTGTAATTTCATATAATCACTTAATCTCTTAATAGGTAATGTTTTACCATCTAAGCTGATTCTAACATCAGGTATATAAGCAGCTACATCTAAACATCTTTTATACATAATCGATTTTAAATCCTCTGTTAAAGAATCAAAATCAAATTGTGAATAATCAGGATAATATGTAATACGTGTGAAACTTTTGGTGTCCTTAACATTGGTGATCTCAGGTTCTTCGATATCTTTCATGTTGTTCTTACTCCATTGACGGTACATCTTTTTACCATCACAACACTCTACTTTGAATTTCTTTGAGAATACGTTACAAAGTTTAGCACCAAGACCATTACGCCCACCCGTTAATCTTTTTTCAGTATCATCATAATTCTCTCCTGTTAATAAATGACTAAATATTAATTCAGGATTATATACTTTTTCTTTACTGTGTTTTTCTATCGGAATGGTCGGTCCGTCATTCTCTATTACAATCTTCTTATCATCAATAATAACTTTGATCATTTTAACCTTACCTGTGCGAATAGCGTGATCCGATGCGTTGGTTAATATTTCATCATATAACTTAATAAAGGCAGGGTTATGATTAACCTTCTTCTTTTCTATTACTATATTATTTAGATCATTATCTTTAATAACGAACATCTCTTGTTCTTCTGTTACCTTAGATCCAACATAGGTTTCTGATCTTTTTAGGATGTGTTCTCTTTGACTTAACTTTACATACTTATTCTCTTTAGCCATCTTATAACTTTTAATTTTTAGACTTATATATAGAATAAAATTTATTTCCCTATATATAGTCAGTTATATGATTTATTAAAAAGTTTATAAAAAGTTTATTTTTAAATTAATTCAACAAAAGAAGTTGTATTAAAATCGAATACCATTTCGTTCTTAGAAGTGTTTATATAAACATCATCAATACTTGGTAATTTCATTAGACACTCTTCTAATTTCATCCATGTATTAGGAGTTAATTTTTCATTAGTAACATTCATAATCACCTCTAATCTATCTCCCATTTTAGGAGTTTCGTTAAATGTATTTCCTACTCTTTCTCTGTTTTCTTTAAAGTAATCACTCTTTTTGAATTCAAGAATAACACCTAAGCTTTCTTCTATATGCTGAAAATATTTACTAAGATTTATTTTAGTATTATCTCCATCTACTTCATATGTATCTTCAAGATTAATAACTTCTGTTTCTTCTGTTTCAACATCCTCATTGATCATTTCAACCTTTAATGAACTAAGGTATTCTTTATCCATCTTACCTTCTTTAATAATATCAGCTATCGTAGGTGCAATTTGATTGATCCCTGTTCTATATCCAATATAGTTCTTTTCATTAATAGGGTTATCACTATAACTCCATTCTATAACAGGATTCATATTAGTCAAATTATTAGTCTTAACTACTACTTTCATTTGAAGAGCTTCACTAACATTTTCCATAATAGGTTTACTTAATGTAAATTTAACGAATCTGTGATTAGATGTATCTACTTCTGATATATTGAAGTTTTTCTTCAATTCGTAGTTAATGTGGTTTATATTTTTCTGAAATGACATAATATTATAATATTTATTTACACTATATATTATTTATTCTATATCCAATTTTAATATATAAGATATGATTACTAGTTTTAAAGTGTTTGAAGGATTAAATATTCAACCATTAGTTGATAAAGTTGTAAAATATGGTAATATGGAAGCATTTCAATATTTAAAAAATATGAAATTTGATCTGAGTGTTAATAATAATATAATCATTGAAGTGGCTTCATCAAATATATATAATGAAATAGTTAAGGATATATATCATGCCATAGAAGAAGCCGCTAAATTTGGATTAGATATAGATCCGATAGATGATAATATTATATTCGATGAAAAGGAAAATAGATATAAAATAATAGATTACCTTTAATAGACTCTCAATGTTTTATATATATTATGAATTAATAAAAAAACAAGAATTAATTTATGGGATTAACTAAGCTTAATAATCAAGGAGATACTATCTTAAAAGATATCTTCGAAGACGTAATTACTGTGTATGAAGATATACAAGGATCAAAAATGATCGTTAATTTTAACGGTAAAGATTTTGAATTCAGAACTAAAAGTATAAACAATGATCCGATCTCTCTGATCGATGTATCGTTACAAAAATATTATAATAAAGCATTTAACTTCTTCTATTCATTAGATGAACGTGTACTTAGTTTAATACCTAAAAATTGGTATTTCTGTTTTGAGTACTTTCCCGATAACCAACCTGCTCATATAGAGTATAAAAAAAGCCCTAAGAATAGCTTAATATTAACGGGTATAATTAAAGGAAGTAAAAAGAAGTTTAAATATAACATTGAAGAAATTATAGAGTTTTCTAATCTATTTAATTGTGATCCTTTACCTGTTGTATTTCATGGTAAATTGAATCAGAAACAAAAGGAAGGTATTAAGTATTTCTTACATACCTCAAAAGAAGATTTAGAATATGTATTTGGTGATAAGAACTTTTCCTTTTTCTTTTATAAACTATTAGACCCTACCCATAAACATTCATTTTTAATGGAAGAAGGAGAGTTTCAGCCTAATACACAAAGACTTATTATCAAAACAAATAGCAACGATCATAAGTATGAAGTATTGAATCCTTTATATGAAAGAACAGTAGAGAATATAGATACGGAATTCACAGAAGTATACTCATTAATAATATTAAACTTCTTAAATTATATACAGAACGTAGATCTAAGTGATCTTAAATTAAGTGGTAAAAAGTATGATGAAGTCTATATGAATCTTATATGTAAGTTATATAATATGTATATGAACGATAATAGTGAAGAATTAGTGGAGTTTGAATTCAGTATACCTAAGTTCTTTAATAAAGATAAGTTTAAGATCAATACTAAGTTCATCTCAAATAACCTGACAAAAAAGTATGTAAATAAGAATGATAAATTCGAATACATCTTTAAATCTATATTAGGATCATTTAGACAGAAGAAGACAAAAGAGATTGGTCTTTTCAATAAAAACTCTTTAGTGTTATTTAATAAGTTTATCGATAGCTTAAATGATATCATACATGATTACTTAAATAAGATGAAAGAGGATAAACTTAGAAATACTAATCTAATGGACTTCGGAAGATATTACGATTTCCAATATGATACTGATGCTGATGGTAAAGTTTATCCTGATGTATATACTGAATTTGAAGCAGATAGCATTGATAAGAAAAAAAAATTAAAAAAATAATTTAATTCTCCTTTTTCATTTAATATTTATTCCTATATTTGTAGTCTAAAATGTAATAAAAATTAAACTTATCATTATGGATAACAAACAAAACGTCAAAAAGGTAACACCTGTTTACCAAACAGCAAAATTTAACAGGGATATTAAAACATTAACTAAGAGAGAGTTTAAGTACTTTGCTCTTATGAGGTCACAATACGGAGTTCCTTTTATTAAGGCAAAACCAGGTGTGGCTAAATCGGCTATTGTAAGAACTATTGCCGAAAAGCTCGATATGCAATATATCGATCTTCGTCTTTCTATGGCAGATGAAACTGATATGCAGTTTCCTAATCTTACTTTCAGTGAAAAGCATGGTGTACATGTAATTGAGAGTGCGATTCCTGAGTGGGCTGCATTATCAAATGAAAGACCAACTATCATTCACTTTGAAGAATTAAACCGTGCGAGGTTGGAAGTTAGAAATGCCGCACTTCAAATTCTTCTTGAAAGAACTATTGGACACAAGTTCAAGTTCAATGAAAATGTATTTATGATATCAAGTGGTAACTTAGGTGACGAAGATGACACCGATGTTGAAGAATTTGATACTGCTTTAAATAACCGTTTGATTCACGTTAAGCACACACTTACTGTTGATGAATGGTTAGCATGGGCGAGAGATTTCGGACACATTCACCCTGATATTATTCAGTTCATCGAACTTGATGGAACTAAGCTTGTAACCAAGCCTGCGGATAATGAAGGTTCTAGTGGGGGCGCACATGCTACACCAAGATCTTGGGAGATGTTAAGTAAGTTTATTGTTGCCAACTTCGGTGGTGGAAGTAAATTAGATGAAGAAGGGAATATCATCTGTGATGAAGAAGGTAATCCTATTCGTTTCTATGATGGTTGGAAAACTGACAAGAAAGGTAATCCTATTTTCAACAAAGTTGTAGATGGATCAGAAGAAATGGAAACCGTATCTTCTAGTGATGCTAGAATTAATGGTATCAGAAACTACGGAGATACCACAGAATACTTACCTGTGGTAAGTGAATTCGGTTCGGGTTTCATCGGTGCAAGTGCTTGGAATAGATTTGCTAGATTCTTGAAAGACCGTATCAACCTTAATCTTAGAGATATTCTTGAAGATTTTAAGAAAAGAGAAGCAGATCTTGCTAATTTCAAGAGAGATAAATACTCTGAACTTATTTCGGAAGCTAAGGGTGCTGATATCTCTAAGTGGAGTTCTAAGAACGTTGATAACTTCTCATTATTCTTGATGAAGTGTAGTGCTGACGAAAGAACAGGTTTCCTACTTCACGTAGTGGATAAAGCAAACAACAACTTCGGTAAAGCTGTTGCTGACAGTTCAGTGAAATCACTTCTTAGAAAGTTCCCTAATGAATTGAAGAAAATTAAATCACTTAATCAGAACAACAGATAATAGTATTTAAATAATAAAAATAAACAGATAGATTATGAGCGATGTAGTAGATATGGGGTCTAACCACCCTACCTTAGTAGAAGCTGTGGAAAGAATGTTAATTGACGTAAAGTTTGAATTACCTTTCTATGGAGAGTTTAACCTAAACATTAATTTCAGAGATTCCACTAAGAAAATGCGTACTTGTGCGACCAATGTTAAATCCACGGGTATGTATTTCTACTACAACGCTAATTTTCTATCTAGTTTAAATACTATTGATGGAGAAATCAGTGGAGTTGGGGAAGAAGAAATTAAATTCAATGAGTGGGAAAGACAGAAGCAAGTAAACTTTTTACTTCTTCATAATAATTACCACTTACTTTTCAATCACCCACAAAGGATGATTGCGGGTAACTTTAAGCCTAGTTTCTCTAATATTGCCCAAGATATGATTATCAACTCAACTTTATGGGCTGATATCACACAAGAGTTTATTTCAGTTCCTAAGTATCCTATTAATGATGAAAACCGTAGTAAGGATATTGATAATAAACATATGGCACTCTTTATCCCTAGAAAGTTCGCAGAACAAGGTGGTGAGCCTATCTTCGAAGAACTATATAGTTGGTTGAGAGAAGAGCATATGCTTTGGGATAATAACAGAAAACAAAATCCTGATCAACCTAATACTGATCCTATGTATGGTGATTATGGTGTATATGGCGAAAATAATAACTCAGTTAATATGTTCTCTTTAGATTACATTTTCAATCAACTTGATGAAAACGAAGGATCTTTTATGGACGAGCATATGGATGACACCGTACCTGAGGAAGTAAGAGAAAACTTTGTAAACGATGTAATCGAAGGTTTAAGAGGTAGAGGTCTTGTTAAAGGTGATATCGAAACTACTTTAGATAAACTAAGAAAGAAAAGAAAGGATTATTTAAGGGAAATTAAAAGATGTATTTCTAATGATATTCTTGGTAATATCAAACAAAGAAGTCTTGCTAAACCTAACCGTAGAGGTATTAAGGGGTTGAAAGGTAATAGAAAAATTAAAGCTGAGATTAATGTTATCTTAGATACATCAGGATCTATGGGAGGTCTTTTTGAAAAAGTGCTTTCTTTTGTATTTCAAAGAGATATTACTATTAATATGTTACAAGTAGATACCGAGGTACATGGTGTTAAGAAAATCACATCTCTGAGAGAGATGCAACAAATTGACATCAAAGGTCTTGGTGGTACTATGTTACAACCAGGTATTGATATGTTGACAGAGAAAGGATCTGAGTACCAAAATTATAATACAGTTATCTTAACTGATGGATATTGTGATACTTTAGATTTATCTAAAGTTAATGGTAGAGTACTTGGTATCACAACAGGATGTGCTATCCCAATGTCTAAAAAACCAAAGAATGGTTTTTATAAAGAAATTTTCGTAGACGAATCATTATAAAAAATGAAACTAGTAAACACAAAACTAAGAGTTGTATATATCCCACAAGTTCCTATGAAGGGATTTAAAGTGGTAGTCAATAATGAGCGTGAGGCATATATTGTTTATAATGCTCTTATTAACCAACACAACTTTCTACTTGATGAGAAAGTAATTCCTGATCACTTAAATGTTATTTTTGTAGAAATGGTTGATGAAAGTGGAGAATGGGTTGAGTACTACAATGAAGAAGAAATGGTTGAATGGGAAGAATTTTGTGAAGAATATGATGCCTATATAAAAGGGGATTATATCATTGGACAAAATGATGATATAGATCATCTATCCGATGGTAATTATATCGGTGGATTAACAATGCCTAAAAAAGATTAAACAACAATAAACAACTTGAACGATTAAATATTGGAAAATATGGAAAATAAAAAACTTTCTCAGGAAATTGAATTGTCTAAAGCAGACAAAAAGGTAGCTTTAGAAACAGCTAAAAAAATTGATACAAGTGATCCGAATTCTATCTTAGAATATGGTAATGATGTACAAAAGAAATTAGGTGATTTCTCTACTGATATTTTAAAGAATATAAAGAAGAATGATAATAATGAGATCAATGATCTTATTAACGACCTTCTACATGATATACAACATATCGAAAGTAGTACTAATCCTTCTATTATGGATAGAGTTGTTAGTGTACTTCCATATGGAAAGAAACTCCAAAAAGGTGCTAGAAAGATGATCGCTAAATATGAAGGTGTTGAGTCTAATATTGATAATATCGTTGTTAAAATCGATAAAAAGAGATTACACCTTTATCAAGATAACGAGCTTTTAAATCAATTATTTGCTCAAAATCTTGACAACCTTAAAGAACTTAAGGTTTATATCGAAGGTGCTGAGATCAGATTAAAAGAATTAAAAGAAGAAGTAGTAACTATCGATGGTAGTACTATTGAAAATCAATACTTGATTAACGATAAGAAAAACTTCATTAATCGATTAGAGAAAAAAATTACTGACCTTAAAACATCAGGGGCAGTAACTTTACAAACACTTCCTCAAATAAGAATTATTCAAGATAATAATTCAACTCTTATTGAGAAGATCCAAAGTTCTATCAATAGTACTATTCCTCTTTGGAAGAATCAGTTTGTTATTGCGGTATCACTCCAAAGACAACAAAATGCTATTGAAATCAAAAATAAGATTGATGATACTACTAATGATATTCTAAAAAAGAACTCATTAGCGTTGAAACAAAATGCTATCGAAACTGCTAAGGCTAATGAGAGAAGTACTATCGATATCTCAACTCTTAAATCAGTAAATGATAATCTTATTTCTACATTACAGGAAATTAAGAAAATCAAGAAAGGTGGAGAACAAAAGAGAAAAGAAGTTGATAAAGAACTTCAGAATATCAAAGACACACTTAAAAAAGGACTATTAGAAGATCAAGACTAATATGTTTTCCCAAGCCGAATGTGTCCAAGTACTTAAAGGTAAATTAGATCCTAAAGACTTTCCTTCTTTAGATAAGATGAGATTGTACAAATTAGAACATGTACTTAGAGAGCTTATTGGGGGACAACTTAGTGATAGTATTAAGAAACAATATGTAGTAAATTTTCTACATATTGTTAATCTTAATTTAGAGAAGATCAATTACTTTGATATCAACCTTTTCAAATATCTTAAATTCAATATCTTAGATACCTCATTATTTTATGATAAACTAATATTTAATCAGAGTCTTATTTCTAAGATATTCAATCTAAAAAAGAAGATTTTAATCAGAGAAGGTAAATGGGAAGAATGGAGTAAGTATAGAAAATATTTTACTTCAAATAATGATAATTGGATCAAAGAATCTTCTGATAGAATTGATCATCTAAAGTCTATTAATAAGAAATTCAAAGATAGTAGATTAGAGCAGATCGTTAGTATATCCGAAAATATACATAGTTATATTAAAGATAATAAAAAAGTTAAACTAACTAAATTAGAGCAATTCCATATTTACTATTCTGATAATCTTATTCAACTACTAGATGATTATGTTTATCAAATAGAAAAAGAGGCAGAATCTATTATCTCTTATAATAAGAAGTATAATCAAGAAATTGATGTTTATAAACAGAACTATGTAGATAAACTTACTGATATCAAGAAGTATTTTTCTAATCTATCTTATATATCCGAAAATAAAATTGATCATACTATAAGTAGATATAATAGAGTATTAAGTGAATCACAGATGTATAATAATTATATCAAAAAGGGTGATAGTATTAAATTAAATCTTTATAAAAAAGAACAAAAAAGTATCTGTTTCTATGATACTAATAATATAGCCTCTTGTGATAAAATTTATAACACTAGTACTTTCGTAAGAAAATATACGTTTATAACAAAAGGTAAATATGGTGTAGATATGAAACTATTATCTATTTTACACAATATATCATTTAATCTTATTGATGAATTTAATTCAGATAGTAATGTTACATATTTTGAAACTAATGATGACACAGGTGTTTCACATTGTCTGTGTATTAGATATGAGAATGATATTACATTATTATATTTAGTAGATAGAAGATTTATACATTCAGATAAAACAGGAAATAGATATAAAAAAATTGAAGTCAAAATCAATTATAATCTTAATGATGAATTAAATGAATTATTAGATCAATATAAAACTAAAATAGAATCGTATATTGATGATAATGTTAAACCAAAGGCTGATGAAATACTAAAAAGTAAACTTATCTCAGCTATGAAAGATGAAGTAACCGATATATGAATATTAAAGATATAATAAAAGAAGAAGGCGATTCCTTCCATGGTATACATAAAAGTATACTCTATTATGGTATAAGACATGATCATTTAGGAATGTGGTGCGGTTATATAGTAATCAAACCTAATCATCCATTTTATAAAACCACAGAAAAACAATCAGGATATTTCCATGTACATGGTGGTGTTACTTTTGTTAAATATGTAAATGAGAGTTATCAGAAAATTTTAATAGACAAAAATATTGATAATATCTTAATAAAAGATTACGTAATAGGATTTGATTGTGGTCATAGTGGTGATTTAGTTCCGAGCATGTTTGAGTTATATGATGGTATCACAAGAAATGATGTTTATAGGGATAAAAAATACGTCATTGAAGAATGTAAAAATATGATAAATCAATTAGATAAAAAATATCCTAAATTTTTCGGTGAATATAAGGAAATGTTTAAAAAACTAAATTCCTAATAGACGCTTAGTTATTTTATAAGGATATTCGTGTTTATTATACATCTTTTCTCTTTCTACTCCATGTTTCTTTAATATATTATTACTATCCTCAGTAAACATATCAACTAAATCATAAATAGAAGCAACATCCTTAGTATCATGAAGTCTTAAACTTCTACCGATACTCTGAATAGTCCTTTGTTCTACTTTGAAACCTTCAGCGAATATTATATTATGGATATTCTTTATACTAACCCCTGTACTTAATGTACCATATGTAGCTAAAAGTATTCTTAATTTACCATCCTCTTTTTCTAGTTCCTTTTTAATCTCTTCTCTTTTATCTTTCTTTACGCCACCGTTAATCATATAGATTACTAAGTTATCATTATGATAATGTTCTTCTAAATATTCCTTTAATTTATCACCGAATTCAATTATGTTATATAATACTAACGTGTTCTTATTAATATTATTTAATAGTTTTACAATGAAATCTTTTCTTGGTTCACTATTTCTAATATACTCCCCTTCTAATCTGTATATTTCAGATCCTGATCCACCGTTCTTTCTAGCACCTTTTAAATTATCATAAAACTCAGGATCATCATGATTTAATAATATTTGTGATATCCTTACATATGATATAATACCTTTATCTTGTAACTCCTTGGCTTTGATCTTCGCCACCTTCGGTCCTGTCAGACTTTGAATAGTAATATAATCAGCAAAACCATCGTCTTGGAAAGTACCCGATACACCAAATTGATATGAACTATTCTTAATCGTTCTACCCATAATATCAATAAAACTTTTACTCTTAGCAAGGTGAGCTTCATCACAAGCTATACAATCAAACTGAGTGTAAAATTCTTCACCTGTTTTATCGGGTTTTGATAAACTCTGAAAAGTAGATATAAATATATTAGGTTCTTTCTCCCCTCTCCATTTTCTAGGTTTACTACTCATTATTTCATTCACTCTAAGATCTAACTTTCTACTATTCTCACCATTGAATCCTTCATTATAGTCTACGATATCATCATAAAATTGCGTTACAAGGTCAATAGAAGGCACTATAAGCAACATCTTTAAGTCGTTGTCCTCTTGTAATAGATAGAAGAATACAATCGATATAATCAAAGATTTACCACCACCTGTGGCAACTTCTGCAGTGCAATACATATTTCTTAATATATGATAGGCTGTTTCGATCTGATGATCATATGGATAGAAATCTACTTCCTTACCATCTTTCATAACTTTATGATCTTTGAAAAAAGTTTCACAAAATTTCTGAACCTTCTCTAAAGTAACATCTCTATTAAGTGGGAAATCTTTTTTATTACTAACTTCCATTTTACTCTGAACTTTATTCATAGCAACAACAGTCTCTTTCCAAAGACCTAATGGAATTTTATCTGATTTGAAATGTTTTATTTCTCCATCCCATATACCTCGTTTAAAACTAGGCATAAATTGGAAACCCTTCACTTTTCTATTCAGTGAGAGTTTTAATTGGTTGTATTCTAATGTAGTTGCTTTTTCTACTTTAAACCATTTATTTTCAGCATCATATGATAATAACATTAATGATTATATGAAAAAATAGATTATTGTTTAAATCTTTTGTAACTTTTAATGTAACTTTCGTTTATTTCGACTTCTTCTAAGGCTTCATTATAAGAATTCTTTACAAAATCTAAGATATATGTATTTTCTATAAACGCATATACAAAATCTGTCTTATATTTTTCAGGATCTTCTAAATTAGATAAAATATAATTTAACATTACTGCAACTACATATTCTTCATCTTCTATCTTATTTTCTAATATCTTTTCTATATCTTGTATAGAATTTGGCATAAATGAAATAAAACCTGATCTAGAACGATATGTCTCATGTAAGTATTCATTGAAATCATCCTCTTTTATTTTAGATTTGAATTTATTCCAAAACGTTTTAACATCTTCATTTAAATAAATATCAAAATATAAGTTATCCGTAGTATAATTATATGATTTAGGACTCACTATTTTTATAACTTTTCCTGAATCAATAAAAGAAACTTTCTTTTTCATATCAGGTAAGTAACTTTCATTGAATATTTTTTTAGCACATTCTAATACATGTTCTTCAAAAACATCGTTATCAAAATGATCGTAATAAAAATCTCTATATGCATCAGCGTCTTCAAAACGATCTTGTAATTCTATACTTCCTTCGTATTCACTACTAAAATCATCAATAGTAAAAAGATTATCAGGACTGTAAGATTGGTACATATCAACTGATATGAAAGGAACTAATTCTGTAGTAAGTTCAACTTTATATAACTCATTATTAATAAACATATCTTATATATTAAATTACTTATTTAGTTTTAGTATTAAATCAGTAATAAGTAATTTACCATATTCGGCTATTTCTTCATCTGTTAGCTTATCCCTTACTCTTTTATCACGTAATAAAAGTATTACTATATCATCATGACCTCTCTTTGCTGCCCATCGTATAGCCATATTATTTATTGTACTAGGATCAACTCTTGGATCTTTAAGTAATAGTTTAACAATTTCTAGATGATTCGATTCTGCTGCTAATCGTATAGCATAGTTTTTTTCATCACTAGGATCAACTCTATCATCTTTTAATAACTCTCGGACTACTTCTATATGACCATTACAAGATGCCCATACTATACCATTATTTCCATTATTACTAGGATCAACTCTTGGGTCTTTTAAAAACAATTTAACTAAATTTAGATCACCTATTTTACAAGCCTCAATAAATTCTTGTTGTTTATTATCTGATTCGAATAGTTTATAACTTTTAATTATAAACTGATCTAATTTATCACGTATTTATATAACTATTCTATTTTAGTTATATATTAAATATAATTAGATAATAATTAAAGAGTCGATGAACTCATCTCTTTTCTGAGCTAAGAGATTTTGACGCATTTTATCATCAAATTTATAATAATGAATAGAGTCGATATTATTAACCACATAGAAAAAAATATTAACTCTATCATATTTAGTCTTGAATAATTCATCCCCTATTTTTATGAGATATTTATTGAGATGAATGATAATGCCATCGTGATCGAATACAGTTATATTAGATAAACGAATATATGTAGGTGTTATATCTACAGATGAATCATTTTTATGTTCATCAATATAATCGTATATCCGTTCTTCAATAGTCATAGATACAAAGGTAATGAATTATAACTGAAACACCCATAATTAATTATATTTTATTATTATATTATAATGTTGCACCTTTTTAGTTTCTGTACCTCTTCATGATCTCAATTAAGAATGGATCTCTTACAATATCATCGTCTTCGAATTTAAAGTATCCGACACCATCGAGACTTTCTAATCGTTCTGCAGCATCAACTGCCCCACACTTTTCATTATTTCTCGTTTTAATATCGATTTGATCAGGATCATATAGTACTACTATTTTACTATCTTCTCCTAAACGAGATAAATAAGTTTTCATTTCATTAATAGAAGTATTCTGCCCTTCATCTAAAATACAGAAGACACCTGTTGGTTCGCCTTCTTCATTAACATTACCAAAGGTTTCTCCTCTCATATAATTAATGATTCTTTCTTCTATTAGATTATTTCTAAGAAATTTAGCAACTTCCTTATCTACTATTTTATCTAAGTTAGCATAAATAGAATTGAAATAGATATAAGTTTTATCATTGATGTCGCCTGGTAAAGCCCCTATATCATAGCTAACACTTACTATTGGTTTAGTTATCATAATATTAGAGATATTATATTCTTCGGGATGTTTTAATATTTCTAAGCCCGTTTTAAGTGAGATTAAGGATTTACCTGTACCTGCGGGTCCTTCCACGAAGGTGATTCTATTCTCTTTAATCATCTGAGCCATTTCTTTCTGTTTCTTATTCTTGAATTTTGTTCTAATATTAAATTGTAAATTAGAAAGTTCTTTTCTTTTACGAGCGTTAAGTTCGTCCATTTCGTTTGCTGCATCTCTTAGCAATTGGCTTTTAGGTGATTTCTTAGTTTTCCTTGGCATATAAAATTTATTTTTTTATTATTCTATATATTTTATTACCTTTGTCATCTATTATTAAAAAAGAAATTATGGTAATTTTTAATCTACTTACACTTGTTTATATCATTTCTCATCTAAAGATAGCGTTGAATCCTGATTTGTTGATTAGTGGTTATAATGAAGTAAACGAAAGAAGTGAAGCTATAAAAGAAGGACGTGAGTTAAAAAAACTAACTAAGGAAACTATAACAATAACAAGAATTAGTATACTTACTTTGATATGGAGAATTAGTGGATTATTAACATCCGATTGGATTATATTTTTAATTTATAACATATATATCCAAGTCTATTCTCTTTTTATGAAGAAAAAAAGAGGCACACCTTCTTATAGAACAGCCATTGTTATTACTTCATATATAGCTTTTTCTTTTTCTACTATATTATTTTTGAAGAATATCTTCTTTGAAAATATGAATGTTTCGGAAAAAATTATCGCTTTATTTTGATCTTAATTGTGATCCAAAATTTAGAAGCGTCTATATTGAAAAGTACTTTCTTATCTATTTTCTTTTTCTTACAATAAGAGATAAATTCGTTTCTTACTTTATCTAAACTTTCTTTCTCTATAATACCGTCTTTCCATTCTCCCATACCGTAGTACCTTTGTATGATAGATTTATCTTTGATATAAGGATTAGTCTTTTTCTCAAAATAACCAGGTGAGAAATCAGACATCAGCTTCTTAATTTTCATATGAGAAATAACATCTTCCTTTGATAAACTATCAATATCATCTCTTAACTGTTGTAATACTTTACCTTTACTATCCTTAAGTTCTTTGAAGTTTCTTTTAGAAAGTTTATATTCACCTACTTTTATTTTCTGATCACTATCATCTATATTAATACCATACTCTAAGAATAGAGAAGTAGTATAAGTTATTCCGAAATATAATTTAATGCTGCCTTGTGACTGAGTTATATAATCTGAAATTTGTTCCATTGATTTAAATCGCTCTAAGATAGAAAGTAACCTTTCTTTATTAACTGATTCAGTGATATAAAAAGAAAAGAAACTATTAGGGCATCTATCTTCTTCTTTTGTTAATTCAGGAAGTGATAATGCTGTTAATATTTTTAAGAAACTATTGAATCCTGTTTTATTAAGTACTATTAAGTTTTTAATATTAAGATCTTCGAATTTATTACTTTCTTCTATTTTAAAGTTATCATTGATCGATTTAACTAATGCCATTTGATCATAAGGATTAAGTATATTTACTGCCTTAGAAATACGAATTGAAGTATCAACTGATTTATCATTAAATCTTTTTCTGTAATGATCAATAATATCTTCCTTTTTTAATGTTTCATTAGGTGCATTTTGTATATCACTTTCGTTGATATTATGACTAACTATATAACTTCTTCCTTTCTTCTCAACTATTTTAACAGGTGTTAACATGTTGTTATACCAATACTCAGTAAGGACTATATCATTTTCATCAAATTTCTTTGAATCGTTTTTACCCACAGGTAGTTTAAGATATTCCCCAAGGATTCTTGAAAAGTCTTCTTTTTCTTCATTCTTAATATTATCATATACGTGTTCAACATATTCACCAAGTGAACCGTATTCATTTTTAATATCAGCGTATATTCCTTCGTTTATTTTAAAGTTATTGAATTTGGTAATCATATCTTATATATTAAACTATTGATTTAACTTTGTTAACATATCACCCACATATGGTTTAGTTATTTTGAGAAGTTCCTTTTCTGTTAACTTTTCTCTCACTCTTTCGTCTCTCAATAATTGTAATATTAATTCTTTTTCGTCCTTAAAGTCTCTTAGTGTTCTATTTAAAACATAATTAGAATTAGCACTTGGATCAACTCTATCGTCTTTTAATAACACCTTCACTAAATCTATTTCACCTACAAAAATTGCATTTCCTATAATAATATTATCATTAACACTTGGATCAACTCTATCATCTTTTAATAATAATCTTACGATATTAAAATAGCCTTTTTTAGATGCTTCTATTATGTTTATATTATCACCATCACTAGGATCAACTCTATCATCTTTCATCAATAGGCTTACTAATGCCATATCTCCCCTCTCCACTGCTGCCCTTATAGTCCAATTATTCACATCAGTTGGATCTACTTTAGGGTGTTTTAATAACATATGCACTATCGAAATTTCTCCATATAATGATGCCATTCGTATAGCGTAGTTAGCCTCTATACTAGGATCAACTCTTTTATCATTTAGTAAAAGTTTAACTACTTTGATATGTCCGTTTTCTGCTGCACTTTTTATAGCTTTACCACCTTTAGCATTAGGATTAACTTCCTCAAATCCTAATAAATATTCTACTACTTCGGGGTTATTGTTATTCGCAGCTATTCTTATAGCTTGGTCTTCAAATGCTGTTGGGTCTAAATCATATTCTTCTATAAATAATTTAACTAAATTTAGATGACCCCAAGCTGCTGCTGATATTAAATTATTTTCAGTAGGAAGATTCCCTGTTTCGATTATTTTTTTAATCATTTCCATATCAACATTAGGCTTCTCTATTTCTAACATTAAAGCCATCTCATGTTTGAGGTCTTCAATGAAATTATCTTCATTTAATTTTTGGATCATACTACTAACAAGTGGTCTACCTTTAGCATATCTCTTAATTTCTTTTTTAGATAAATGTTTATATACCTCAGGTTGATTGAGTAGTAGATATACCACATCATCATGACCATTTTCATATGCGTATTCTATGGGAGTATTACTATCTAAATATCCACTTGCGTTAAACCTGCCGTCTTTTAAAAGTAATTTAATAATTTCTAAATAACCTTCTTGTGCAGCCGTTTCTATTAAATCGTGTTCTCTTCTTTTATCTACCCCTTTATATCTTAATAGAAACTTCAGAAGTTCAGGTTGATTCATACGAACTGCATAATATATAGGTGAATTTTTATTAGTAGTTGGTTTAATTTTTTCTTTACGAATCATTTTTTTTAACATGTTCGATATCCCCCTCCATTGAAGCATATACTATTTGTTCCTTAGGGTCTAAAATATACCCCCCGTTTTTAGTAGTATATCCTTCATATAATTTAATATATTTCATATCATATATATTATATTGAAGAAATGCTTTGCTTAATATATACTAAGTGAATGATAAAGATAGGATAATATATGATCTACTATTTAGTGAAAAAACTGAGTTCAGTTTTGAAATATCATCTCTTTTTGAGTTCATAGAAGATTACAGAGATGTGATCGAAAGTATAGTAAAGAGTGCTAATAAAGGTAGAGTTAGTATAGTGAAAGATATTATTGAAGTAAAAGGCGATGATATTTTTTGGAATATAAAAATAAAAAGAAAGTAATATGTGGGATTATTCCTCAATAGAAGACAATTTTAAAAAGAGAACAGGAAAGCTTGATAAAAAGACATTTAACTTTCTTAGACAAGAAATAGATTCAGTTCGCTTTTATTCTAAGTGTTTAGATGGAAGTAGCTATGTTTATTCTGATGACTTAAATAATATTTATGACCTTCAGTTTAGAGACTATAATACTTATAAAATAAGCAGCGAATATTCTACATATTATAACGGTGGTGATGCTGATGGTATTGCTATTGATAGACAAGGAAACAGTGATCTTGGATTTTATAACAGATATAAAAACGATTATGGTTATACAGTTAAAAACTTATTTAGTCCTAAGCGTTTATTTAATTATACAAATTATTATAACGTAGACCTTGCTACTACTCAACCAATAGACTTCGATCTAGTTGATGATAAACTTACTATTGATGGAGAAATTGTGATAATCGGACAAAGAATACTAGTAAAAGATAATATATCTACTGTAACATTAGACAGTAGTATTGATGCTGAAACATTTTTAAACACTGACGTAACAGTTGTTCAAACTATTGGTGGACAAATAACTTATCAATATTCTAATAACGAGAATGGTGTTTATAGATACGATGGTTTACAACTTATAAGAGAAAACGATTTAGATACAGTAGATAATGTCAGAAATTATTCTGTGTATGTAAAATTAGGAAGCAGTAATATAACAAAAAGTTTCCATTTAAATAGATTAACAAACGGGGCATTTCCTTTAATAACCAATAATGAAAATATATCATTTACAGAAAAAAATGATTATGTGATCAGAAATTCTGTTGATTATAGAAACGTACTTGATAATAATTTTGCTACATCGTTGGCTCAACTTGAAACAGTATTTAGTTTCAGGGGTAATACATATGATATACCAAATAGAAATATTACAGTTGGTGATTTTGGCTTGATATTAAATTACCAAAATAACTATATGAATATTGTTAAAAACAGATTCAAAGAAGATCTCAAAGATATCATAGAATTAAATAATAAGTATCTAATCGTTGGTAACAACGGCACTCTTTTATCTATGGATAAAGTTTACTTTGATCTAAGTATTATCGAAATTGATTCTATTGAGGATCTACTTTCAATTGATATTAGAAACGGTAAAGGAATTATAGTAGGATCGAACGGTAGTATATTAACATCTATTAATAATAATAATTGGAATGAATTAGATAACCCAATAGAAAATAACATTAATGCAGTACAATATTTTAATTTAGCTAAGGCTAATTATATAGGAAATAATGGGGTTTTTGGTGAGGTTAATGTAAGCGGAGATCAGTTTAAAATAACAGAAAAAGAATTAACTATTCGTCCTAATTTATTCGACGAAAGGATAATAAGAGATGATTTACATAACATAAATAACGTAGAAATAGAGAACCAATTTTTCAAATACACAGGTGCAGATTGGGTAGACATACCTAAAGATATAAACAGTAGCTTTAGTTTTGATTTTAGTTTCAAACCAACAGACTTAGAAGCTAATGATACACAAGTATTATTCTCTATTACACCTACACCTTCGGCTACACAAAGCGCAGTTAATATTAAAGGGTTTAAAGTGTTTATTGAAAAAGAAAATAATGATTATAGACTTAGATTATCGATTACTGATCCAAATGGAAATGAAGTTAAATTAGATGGTGATATATCTCTTTCTAATGATAAATGGTATAAAGTATTCATAACTCGTTTCAAAAACGAATATGAATTTTTTGTGAATAATAGATTAGGCGCAGAAACAGCATTGGGCTTTGATAGTAACTTTGATAACTTCAATGATACTATCAGATTAGGTGCGGAATTAACATATGATTTTAATAATTCACAATATTTAACTGCAAGTTATAATAACTTTATTGGTACAATTGATAATGTGAGATTATGGGATAAGCGTTTAGATAACCAAGAAGTATTTAGTTATGGTAATTACTATTCAGATGATTTACCAAATCTAGTTACTTGGTATAAATTTAAAGTAACTAAGAACGCTAGTGGTGATAAAATAATATTAACAAATGATGTAGTAGATAATAGATCTCTTTCGTTACCAAGTAATTCTAATATAACTTTTTATAATGCAAATACTTCGGCTACTGCGATGTTAGAAATTGAATTATTTAAGGGAACGTCCATCATAGGAGATAATATAATTGTATTTGATTTAGAAGATCAATCTAATTATTCAGATATAACAACTAATACACAGTTTTATATTACATTTGATAATGAAAGCCCTAAGAACTTACGATATTATAGTACAGATGGTTATTATTATGGGGTATCTGATCAGAGAAGTTTTAGAATAGATTCATTTAAATTAGACTTCAACTTACTGAATTATATCAATGATATAGAAGTAGAATTAGAACCTATTTCAAATAAAGGATATGACAATTTAAGTATAAACTTTAACCTTCAAGAATTATTATTAATCGGAAGTGTAGAAAATAATGAGATTGATAAAATCGATCTCAATAATGTGTGTGTTATACAACCTGTTGATAGATTAGAAGGTTGTACTATATCTTCTACTGTTTCGATAATAGACACTACAAATAGTATTGATATTGAAAATGATTATAAAGATAATGTAACAGACGAAGTTAATGTTTGTAGCATTAACTATATTAAAGCATTAGGTTTCCCTTCGTCAACACAATCAGTATGTACGTTCTATGTACCTAATGGTGATGGACAACCATTTGATCTTTATCAAGAAGTGTATTTAGTGGGAGAAGTAGAAGATCAATTAAATGGATATTTTGAGGTTAGTTTTAACGGAGTAGACTTTGAAGAAATAAGAGGTAATGGTGAATTTATCGTACCATTAGGAGTAGGGGCAGATTCATCTCTAACATTTAGAACACGATTAGCAGAAGGTGCTGATGGTAATAAAGTAAAAGGATTAATTAAGAATTTAAAAGTATATGATAATTGTGTTAGAGATTTGTTCCCTGAACAGTATACAGGTAATGCAGTAGAAGTTAAGAAATTATACTTTTCTCAGTTTGATAAAACGACTGAGGTTGATAAGATAACAGCTAGTAACTATTTATATTCATATATAGATCTTAAGAGCTTACAGATAAATAATATTGAAGAAATAAATTTAGCTACATATCAATCAGAGGGGTTTCCTGTGAGATTATTTGAATCACAAGTAGTTAATAATGCACTTGTGAACTGTCAAAATACAGGATTATGTTCAAGATCTACTTTCTTAACTAATAATACTATAGACAGAATTCAATACGGACTTGGATTATCGCTTAGTTTAACAGGTGATGATTATGTATATAATAATACATCATATAATTTATTAGAACCACTTACATTAACTAATGTTCAATTATTTGGAATCGATGATCATGAAGTGGGTGGATTAAATAGTCCATACCACATAGGTTTTGATATTTCTAAAAATTTCTATTTTGAAGTGGATTCAGTAATAATAACAGAAGAAGATCTATTAAATAGTGATATCACAAATGGTGCATATATTACCCAATCTGTTGAAATGTCAGCGACATCATCATTAGGTTCAGGATTAGCAGCAGATGTGTTTAATCAAATAGTGTTCACAGGTAGTTTAGCCACATATAGTGTACTTACTGATGTAACATTAAATGAGAATTCTAAATATTTATTGGAATTGGAAATAGACGGTGATCTTGATTTCACATTCGGTACAAACTCATATTCAGTAACGGGATCTAATACATTTGTTAGTCAGATAGTAGAGGTAAACCAAGATAGTGATTTTATTGTAATGAAAGCAAACTCTAACACTACTATTACTAACTTAGTTGTATCAGATCGAGTTCCAACTAAGTCATTCATTAAATGGGATACAGAAACATGTGATCTAACATATAAATTAAGTGGTGTTAGTGTAGAAGAAGGATTCATTCAAAGTGATGGTGAAAGATTTTTACCACAGTGTGTGTTACAACAAGATTGTGATATAACAGTGGAGAGTATAGTGAATACTCAATATTGGGAAGACTATGATCCGAAATTACTTTTCTTAAACTATGATGTAGCCAATAAATTATATTTCTTTGATTTAGAAACAGGAGAATACCAACTTCCACAAAACGCTCAGTTATTCGATGTAAGAGAATTAACAATAGAAAGCCTTAGTGGGGAAAAGTCTTGGTTAGATTACGTAAGAGATACGACAAAAGAATTTTTATATGCTGCTGTGAAATCAACAGGCAATACAGTCCCTTGGTCAAATTCATTTATATTATGTGGTAATATTACTTCATATACTTTAACATTAAATACTAATACTACAAACGATCTTTCGGAGATCAACGGTGTAGCATCAGGATTATTACCTAACTATGCAACGGGTAGTACAATATCAATTGGTGTGCCACCTGTTTCAAAGGATGTTTATTTATATAAAAATGCTATGGTAATAAAAATACCAACAACGTTTGATATAGAAATAGGAGATGTTATTAAGTTTACGAACAGTTTAATAGATATAAATTTAATTACAATCGATCTTTTAGATGATGGTGGGAATACATACGCATATTTCAAAACAGGATTCGATGATTACTTAATTAGTAGATTAGTAAGTTGGACAAAGACAACTACTATAACTAACTTAAACAGATTTAAAGACATAGATGAACTATTATTAAATTTTAATCTCCATCCAATTAGTATAGGATATACTTTATCAGAAATAAATGGCGGTGTTGAACTATCACCTAAGTATAATTACCAAACAGCATACTATAATTTACAGTGTAATATCTCTGTTAGAAACAATGATTTAATTGTTACGGATACTCAAATGAGATATAGAGATAAAGTGACATTATTTGATTATTCTCCTAATTATAGCATATTATCATATTTAACTAAAGATAGTCGATTTGATGCAAGTTTTAAATTAAGATCGTTGCCTGAATATAATTTCCCTAATAATAACAGTGGAGTATTATATACACTTTCAACAGGTGAGATATCATTCAATTCTAGCTTAAAAGCAGAGTGGGAATCTATTCCAATATACACTTTCATAGATCTAGTATATGATACTGCTTCAATAAGAAGTGTATTAATAATGAGTAAAAATTATGATGAAGTAACAGAAAGATATATTATTAAGACATATGATTATTATGATGATGTAATTCAACAATCTGATTTAACAGGAGCTAATTTTAATTTAAGAGTAAGAAATACACTTGGTGAAATATCAGAAGATCTTAAAAAACTTGATAATATCCAAAGGGTTGAATCTGATGAATATGATATTACGAATTTAAATGCTACTATTTTCAGTAGTTATAAAAACTTAAAATCAGATCTTAACTTCAAACCATATACAGATAGTTATGCGAAGGCATTCTTATCACAAAAAGAAATAAAAGAATATTTAAGTGGTATAGTTTATACCGACTTTAATAATAACTTAGCGATGAATATCATAAATCTAACTAAGGATGATTATTTCCCAATCACAGGTATTAGTAAGTATTATATAGATTGTGAAGATTGTGTTCACGATAATTTTATATCATTTGATGGATTTAATCAGTTCTCTTATTTTGGAGCAGCTACAAGTTCAACGAATCGTGTACCATTCGAAACATATGGGTTTAATAATCAAATTCAAGTTTTTGGGGCAACAGGTGCTACATTTGTAGATATACCATTAAACTATGCAACACAAAGTGGTACGTCATCAAGAATGATAGAATTCGATATACAAGAATTAGAAAACGCAACAATAGAATTAAGAAAAGGTGGAACAAGTTTAACAACAATTAGCCGTGTCCCAAATGAAATAACTAAAGTTCAATTTATATCAGATGATACAAGTGATCTATTATTTAGAATAAATTATGATCCTGAAAATAGAACAGTTATAAATGATATAAGAGCAGGTGATATAGAATGTTTAGATAATTGTTATTTAACAACATTAAGAATACCTGATCATGGATTACAAATCGGTGATGAATTTACAGTTAAGATAGAAGATGATATTTTTGAATTAGTTAATTTATATGAATCTGATTTTGCTTTCGCAACACAAAGTGGTTGGGTACAAAATGTGAATGGCGTAGAAACTGCTATCCCATTACTTAATGGACAGATAGATGACTATTCTGTAGTAAATAGTGTTGATAGTATCTATTATGATCAACCAATTGGTGTTACTGTTGGAAGAACATATAGAATAAGTTTTGATTACAGTATGTTCGCATTTGGTGGCGGCACACCTAGTTTAGATGTAGCTTTCGGGGCAACACCTTCTCCTACATTTAATACAGTAATTAATGAATTAAGTGTAGCGAATAATCAAAGAGTAGAAACTAATTTTATTGCAACTACTTCTAGTATATACGTAGGATTCAATACAGAAAATCCTCAAATATTGACACTTCGTAATATAACAGTAGATGATATAACAAATAGGAGTAAGTATTATGATGGTAGACAAATAGCCTTTGATGTATTAAATGAAGATGTGATTGTAATTGATACAGATTATATTGGTGATGTAGTAGAAACATCAGCTACTTATACTGCGATAAACCCCTGTGGTAAAAAAGTAATTAGAGAAAGAATAACTTCTCTTGTTGGTACAATAAGCGTATCAGAGTTCGATCCTTATTTGAATTATGAGCCAATAGATCTATATGATTTAGGTAATGATAATAAGATTAAGTACCCTACGGAGATAAACGATATTAATTGGAATATTAATGATGAAGTAGTTAATATAACAGGAATTGATAATAACCCATATAGGTTTAGGTTAATTGATAATTTAACTTTTGATGAAATATTAGATAAATATCCTTGGTTATTAGAAGCTGAAATAAGAAATGCTGTTATTGGTAAAGATCAGAACGGATTAGTATGGTACAAAGGTACATGGGATTGTGGAAGATGGTTAGGTGGTACTTGGTATTCAGGTACATGGAAAACAGGAGTATGGTATAACGGTACTTGGTTTAATAGTAGAGTAACAACAGATAATAATAGTGCTACTATCGATGTGATAGATGCTTTCGGTGATTATAGTGTATGGAAAGGTGGAACATGGTTCAACGGTACTAAGAAAGGTGGTCGTTGGGAATCAGGTGATTGGTTTGATGGTACTTGGGAAAAAGGCGATTGGTTAGGTGGCACTTGGAGAGGTGGTACATGGATAGACGGTAATTTCAAAAGAGGTAATTGGTTTGATGGTACATGGACAAAGGGTACATTCAATTCTGATTTTGGATTGAGTAGATGGTTTGATGGTAATTGGCTAAGAGGTGATTTTGAAAACGGTATATGGTTCAAAGGAAGATTCGAAAGTATCGGAGCGCAATCTACATTTGGTAACAGAGCTACATTATCTAGAAAAGCTATTTGGGAAAATGGTTTTATGGTAGCAGGAACAGTTAATAGTGGAGATAATAGTAGACATGATCTTACGGTTTGGAAAACAGGTAGAGCTAATTTCCTATTATGGAATGGTGGTACAATGTTCCAAAACAATATAAACAATTGTGTATGGCAAGACGGTGTTGTTAAAGACATTGATATATTAGCTTTCTATGGGGATAATACAGGTGATTACTATTTTATAGTAGACGGAGAATATCGTTTCGAAGATGGTAATAACTTTTGGGTAATCAATAATGACACATATAATCCTATATATGGCGCAGATACTACACCGAATAGATATACAGTTGATTTAGATTATCTAAGTTTAGATAACGGAAGGTTGACTAAGGTATATGTTTCTAATCTACCTAGTGCTTTACTTGCTGTGATAAATAATAACGGAAGTTACGTAGAAGGGTTTTCTGATAATAATAATCCTGTTGATACAGAAGTAGATGGTACAATATTAACTAAATTAGTATCTGAGTTCTCTAAGACGAGTTGGTTTAATGGTAGAATCGAGAACTGTATATTTGATGATAGATTTATCAGAAGTGTGTATTGGGAAAACGGTTACTTCAAATCAGGTGATTTTGGATTTTAATATATATACTGTGATCAAAAGTTATAAAATATTCGAATCAGATAATAAGGAACGAAGACTTAATCAAGCTGCTATAAAAGGAGATTTAAAAGAAGTAAAGAAATTACTTAACGACTCTGATGTAGATATAGAGCATTATGATAATTCCGCACTTTGGTATGCAGTAGCATATAATCGTTTAGATGTAATAAAAGAATTATTAAAAGACCCTAGAATTGATCCTACTTATGATAAGAACCGTGCTATTAAATTAGCATCATCAAATGGTGATGATGAGATAGTATTATTGTTGTTACATGACAAAAGAGTACAAAAAAGTCTATCTAAAAAAAAATTAGCAGAGTTTGGTAAACTACTTACTGCTGATTTGATAGTAAATCTAAATAAGTAATTTAATATATAATATAATGGATAAGTTTAGTAAATTAAAGAAGAAGAAAAAGAAAAAGGGTGATAAACTTTTATATGAAGGAGATTACCTGAAGGTTTATAAAAGAGATGATTGGGCATATATCAAAGAACCTGATAATGCTTGTGTAGTTCCTATTTTATTAGATAGTGATGAATTCTTAGTAAGGATGGAAGTAATACCAAGTTTCCAATCGAGAGATGATCAAGATTATCACTTAACATGTATTAGCGGAACAATCGAAGATGAAGAATCTCCTAAGATGTGTTTAGTTAGAGAACTAGAAGAAGAAGCGGGTATCCGTTTAAAAGATAATGTTAATATCGAATTCTTTGATGTTTTATATAAATCTAAAAGTCAGAGTTCTCAATTCCATTTATGTATATTACCATTATTATCTTATCAATTTGATGAAGTAGTAGCTAAAGGAGATGGATCTAATATAGAGAAGATGTCTAAAACAGTAGCAGTTTCTTATGATAATATAGATAGACTATTCCCATCTGATATAGTAACCTCATTACTTTTAGAGAAGGTTAAAGAACATTTTAAGAAGAAATAAATAAACTTTCCTTTTAATATTTTATATACTTAAAACAAATTAGTACTTTTACATCAAGTTAAATTTTAATCTAAAAACAATTTTTATGAATAATGAAAAAAAATCAGGAAGTATCGTAGACCTTCCTTCTAATTCTATGACTCCTTATATATTAGAGGAAAGACAAATGAATGTTACGCAGATGGATGTGTTCAGTCGTTTGTTACAAGACAGAATCATCTTTGTATCGGGTGTAGTTAATGAATATATGTGTAATGTAATCCAAGCACAGCTTCTTTTCTTAGAGTCTGCGGATGCATCGAGAGACATTACATTGTATATCAACAGCCCAGGCGGGAGTGTAATCCACGGTCTTGGTATCGTAGACGTAATGAACTACATTAAGCCTGATGTAGCAACAATCAATGTTGGTATGTGTGCATCTATGGGATCTGTTCTATTATCAGCAGGAGCAGAAGGAAAAAGATCAACATTAGTTTCGGCTAAAGTGATGATCCACCAAGCAAGTAGTGGAACACAAGGTAATGTACAAGATCAGGCTATTTCTTTAAGAGAAACACACATGTATAATTACATCTTACTTAAAACTTTAGCCAAGAACACAGGACAGACATTAGAGAACATGATTAAATTTTCTGAAAGGGATCTTTGGTTGGATTCTGATGAGTCCAAAGAATTTGGTATAGTGGACGAAGTTATTATTCCTGATGGGTCAGAATCTATCTCTGAGCTTAAACAAGGTTTCAATGAGTATATGGAATCAGTTAACAGTAAGCACGTATATAAAAATAATAAGTAATGAGTTCAAAACTATTAACCAAACAGTACTCGGTTATTAATACACCTATCACTAATGTGAATTTTGACGAACAAGAGATCATTGATAACACTATGGTGTTAGAAACTGTGTTCGTTTGTGGAACAGTAGTAAAAACATTGAATGGTGGTAGGATAAAAGACAAGGAGATTGAGCATCTAAATGAAGATGATATTATCTCTGTTAATAATAGTCTATATAAAGTAGTGAATATTATAGAAGATTATAAGTAATTTTCTATTTCAAATGGGAGGTTAGTTTTATCGAAAGTAACAGGTTTACTTAACATAAAGTTAGCTTCCCATAATTCACTTAAGCCTAATGTTTTCTTTTCTATTTTCTTCTCGTTTTGAGAAGTAACTAAAGGTCTGATTGCAGTAACTACGTAATTACCATTAGTCGTTTCTTTATCGAAGTATAATTTTAAGACATCCCCTTTCTTAATATCAACATCTATTTCAATATCAGATCCTGCGAAAATATCTAATTTATAATTCTCTGTGAATTTAACTATCTCATATTTTCTAAACACAGTAGTATTAGATTCTAAGAATAATTTATAATTTTTAATGTTCTTCATATCCTATATATAAAAAAAAAGAATAGTATATTTGTATCTATGGGATATGATTATCACAAAGAAAATATTAGCAGATGAAAAGATATAGTTTAGATTTACAGGTATGTGAGTTAATTGAAAAGAATATAGAGTTTATTCAATATGAAGAATTCATTTCTTGTTACTCTATTGAAAATAATGGAGTTTCTGTTAAAATATATAAAAGAAACCTATCGGACTTATTAATATCTGTATATGTTATAGACAGCATTTATTATAAAGAGTATAAACTTAGTGAGCAGATTTCTTCTAAAATAAGAAGAATAATAACGAGTTACGAAGATAATAATGATTCTAAATTAGAAAATGATCTAGAGTCTATTAAAAATTTACTTAATACGTTTAATGAAGATACAAAGCTACAAAAATCGGAAGATTAATCATAATAAACCTGTACAAGTATATAGGTGTTTGAATCGAAAGGGGTTTGTTTTTTCTATAAAACAAGGATCTCATGTTGTTGCACACACTTCAGAATTAACACTAAATAATGTGTCTTTTCATGTGGGTCAAGCAGGCAGAGAACGCTGTTTAAAAGAAAAACAAAGAAATGTACATGCTTGGGTAATTGGAACTATTAATGGTTCTATTATCGAATGTGATAATACTATTTATTATAACCCATATAAAACAAATAGTTTCATATCAACTAAAGATGGATCTAAGATAGATCACACCGATTTCCTGACTATAAAGGATAATACTATTTCTATCAAATAAAAAAGAGAGTATTTCTACTCCCTTTCTTTTTAATTTAAAGCTTCGTTTATATTTGCTTCTCTGTGATCGATGATTAAATTATTTGTCCTCATTATATTTACCATAGTATGTGGAGATAATATCTCACTGTTTTGAATAAAGTACTCTTTGATTTCTTTATTTTCAATACCAAAAACATTATTATCATATTTTGATAAATATTCTGATATCATTTCACGCATATCATATGAATTTGCTTCTCTCTTAATAACACTTAAATAAAAATCTCTTTCTTCTTCTGTTAACTTAAAGATAGCATCAAAATCAATTTGATATCTTAACGATTGTTTAGGCATTGTATCTATCTCTTCGATATCGTGACCTTTTGTAGTTTCTACTTTTTCCATAATAATCTTTTTGTTTATTATATCAAAAAATAAACAAAAAGTTTAAGCATAAAAAAAGAGGAACATTACATTCCTCTTTTTAAAAATAAATATTAAATGATTATTCATCATCTTTCACTTCCTCAAAATCTACATCATTGACTTCTTGTTCAGTGTTATCTGTTGAACCTTCCTCTGTATTAGATTCTTGTTCTTGTTGATATAACTTAGTAGAAATAGTAGACCAAGACTGTTGAAGATCTTCCATCAATGAATCAATAGAATCTAGATCTTTATTCTCATGTGCTTCTTTTAAAGCTTTAGACTTTTCTTCTAACTCAGTTCGATCAGAATCTTCTAACTTATCTTCGCTTTCTTTGATGAATTTCTCAGTTGAAAAAATTAACTGATCCGCAGAGTTTAGTTTATCAACTTCCTCTTTCTTTTTCTTATCAGCTTCTGCGTTTTCTTCCGCATCTTTCTTCATTTTCTCGATTTCTTCGTCTGACAGTTGACCGCCATTTTCGATTCTAATATCGTTTTCTTTACCCGTAGCTTTATCAACAGCTTTAACTGTTAATACACCATTAGCATCGATATTAAAACTAACTTCGATTTGTGGTACTCCTCTTGGAGATGGTGGAATTCCATCTAAGTGAAACGTACCTAGTGTCTTATTGTCGGTAAAGAACTCACGTTCTCCTACACCAACATTAATCTGAACACTTGGTTGATTATCACTAGCCGTACTATACACTTCCTTCTTTTCAGCAGGGATAGTAGTATTGGCTTCGATCATCTTAGTGAATACACCACCCATTGTTTCAATACCCATACTCATTGGAGTAACATCCAATAGAAGAATATCTTCTACTTCATTGTTTAATACACCACCTTGTATAGCAGCACCTAGAGATACGACCTCATCAGGGTTAACACTCTTATTGGGTGCTTTACCAAAGAATTTTTCAACAGCTTCTTGTACAGCAGGAATTCTAGTAGATCCACCCACTAAGATTATCTCATCGATATCACTATTCTTAATACCTGCGTTTTTCATTGCGTTCTTACACGGCTTCAAAGTTCTAGCAATAAATGAATCGATCAATTTATTGAACTCACTTCTAGAAAGAGTTTTCACGTAATGTTTAGGATTGTTATCTACTACCGTAATATAAGGCAAGTTAATTTCAGTTGAAGTAGTAGATGATAATTCTATCTTAGCTTTTTCAGCAGCTTCTTTCAATCTCTGTAATGCCATAGAATCTTCTTTTAGATCCATACCATTTTCTTCTTTGAACCCATCATTTAACCAATCGATTAATATTTCATCTACATTATCACCACCTAAATGAACATCACCATCAGTAGACTTAACCTCAAATACACCATCACCTAGATCTAAGATAGAGATATCAAATGTACCACCACCTAAATCATATACTGCGATAGTTTTATCTTCTTCGGTTTTATCTAAACCATATGCTAATGCTGCAGCAGTAGGCTCATTGATAATTCTTTTTACCTCAAGACCTGCAATTTTACCTGCCTCAATAGTAGCGTTTCTTTCTTGGTCATTAAAGAAAGCAGGAACTGTAATCACACATTCCTTAACATCTTGTCCTAGATAAGACTCAGCAGATTTCTTTAACTTTTGTAATATCATTGAAGATATTTCTTGTGGTGTGTATTCTCTGTCTCCGATCTTTACCACAGGGATATTTGCTTTATTTTTCACTACTTTAAAAGAAACGTTTTTTATTTCGTTTTTTACTTCATTGTAGTTCTTCCCAATAAATCTTTTAATTGAGAATACTGTGCTTTCAGGATTGGTTACCATTTGTCTCTTAGCACTATCTCCTACTTTTCTTTCACCATCTTCTCCAAATGCTACAATAGAAGGCGTAGTTCTTTTTCCTTCTTCGTTATTAATAACAGTAGCTTTACCGCTTTCGATTACTGATACACAACTATTTGATGTACCTAAATCAATTCCTATAATTTTACCCATAATTTTTATTTCTTTTTTTATTTAGTTATTACTAATATAATTACTATTAATCAATATGAATGCCATTGTATATAACATGACATACTGACATAGTATTATATTTATTTATTGGAATTTGTTGTTAATTATTTTACATTTCTATATGTTAAAAGATAAAAATCTTTTCTTGGTATAATACACTTATTAAACCTTTCTTTAACCCTTCTATTTATCTTTCTTTCCCATTTGCTAGATCCTTCTGATATCAACAATAAACTTCTTGGTTCTACTAGAAAGTCTAATATCAGATCATCATTTTTCTTAAGGTTATAAACGAAAGAAGATCCTAATACAATTATTATAACATTGTCTTGGAAGACATCACCTTCCTTCATGTAATTATGACCGTCTTCTTTTCTGAAATGTTGTATAACTAATTGGTCATAATTCAGACCCATTGGTTTTAGTAAATTAAGATAATCAGGAAGTGGCTCTTTTTCTTTATTATGATGTTTCCTATTAAATTTATAATCTAATCCGAAAAACTTAGTTGGTCTACCATTCGATAAGTTATAATCTAACTTTTGAAGAAAACTGAACAATTCATCGTGTTTTTCTTTTGTTAAGAAATTTGGATGATATTGTAGACCGTCTATTTTATCCACGATCTTTTTAGTTAATTCCGAGTTTTTTCTATAAGCAACTTCCATAACCTATATATTAATGTAGGTTATCTGTTCCAAGGATATTTTGGATCATAGTCTTGGAAAGCATTATGTATAACAAACATACTTAATCCAAAGTTTAATATGATAGATATAACAATATTCCAAATATATTGAGAAGTAGTTAATTTAACTTCTAAATAATCGAAGTCAGTAAACTCTTTTCTCTTGTAGTTTTTCTTAATTTGTTTATATGAATAATCCACTATCTTAGACAAATCTAATTTTTCTTGATCCATCACATAATCTCTGATATTAACCTTAGCTAATTCTTTCTCACTCCATGAGAATGGCAGACACCAAATAGGCTTACTGTTATCATCAATACTGATTGGGATAATAAACTCATTCTTATTACCGCCTTTCCATAAGGCTTCTTGTAAATTAGCAGCCTTCATCGGTTGGTTATTATATACTAATATAAAAACCTTTACTTGTTTCTTGTTTCCTAAATCACCATTTAAGATCTGTAACAGTTTAGTTGCTTTTTTATCATTGTACCCTAATAATGACCTTTGGGTATGTCTGTATATTTGAGGATATGTAAATAATCTATATTTACTAATATCCAAAGAATCTACATCAGGGTATTCGAATATATTAGGAACAGCTTGTGTTTTATTCTCGTAAATATGTGCAGTAGTAATACATTCATATGTGATTGTATCTTTGTTCCACATAGTATAATACATATCACCATCTACTGAATGGTAATCTCTACGCATATCTTTGAATTGACTATTGCCGTTTTTCTTTTTAAGTCTTAAATATTCACTTTTAGAAGTATAATGTCCATTGTTTAGATGATCTACTTTGATCCATTTAGCAGGATGGTTTTGTACGTAAGAACAATCATACGTTTCAGTAGAACAGTTATTCCCTTTAGAATCACAACAACAAGTTCTTGTACAAGTCTGATGGATATATTCATCCCATCTTTCGTGATACTCCACTCTTTCGAAGCGAGTACCCCAATATTCAACATCTTTAGTAAGGCTATCAACAGCAAAGTATCTAAATATGATCGCTACTAAAACAGACATTACTAATAGTAGGATAATTTCCCACCAAACGATCTTTGACTTAAAAAAAGTAAGCAGCAGGATAACAGTTAATATTGTTATTCCCACTGCTGATATAATTACCTCTAACCTTACTCTTCCGATATAAGAATTACTATATGTTCGTTATTTAATTTGTAAAGTATCTAAATTTTTATTGAATAGTGTCTTATATATGTTATTGACTGAGAATTCAGGTCTGTTTTGTGTACCAAATAATGATCTCGGTGAAAAAACAACCTCGATTTTATCATTACCTACTTCTTTGATATCATGTATAGTTATCCGATATCCCGCAATACTATTTGATGAGGTAAAAGTTAATGATCCTGTCCCACCAAAATCAAATTCAAAGTACACTAAGTCATATGTATTAACAAATGACTTATTATATGTACTAAATAATGCTTTTAATTTTTCTGTTTCATAATCAAATATGAAATTTTCTATATTACCTTCTACATAAGAATCGAAAAATTCCACGTCATACGTATCAGTAGATAAATCATATTTAGATATACGCAATTCACTTGTGGTTGTTACACCTGCTTGCCCCCTTTGGTAATATATCTTACTATTATTTCTATCATAGTAGATAGGCGTAACGGATCTTAAATCATTGGATACGTCCAATGAATCACCCGAAGTCCTAGAATATGTTCCAATAATATTTATTGTACTATTGGTCAAATCGTTTTGGTCAAATCGTTTTGGTCGATTTGCCACTCTGTCCACTTAGCTCTATATCCATTAGTGGATGTAGCACCACCGACTATTTCATCATCTGCTGTCATGGGAAATATAAAATTACCCGTATCATAATCATATAAAACAAAATTTTGTCTATATAATTGACCATAAGAAGCACCATATGTATCATTAGGTGTCCAAGATTCTTCGCTACTTAAATCGAAATTTAAATTGTACCTAGACACAGAAACAGTGCCTGTAGTCTGACCATTGACCCCATGTTCAAATCTATATACCCATCCCCTTATTTCGTCTGTTATAATCAACCCGTCTGTGTCTATATACCCATTAGTTGATAGGTCAAAATCTTCTACTATTCCCAATTCTATATTACTAGTCATACGATTATATATTAAATATAATTAAGACGCTAATTAAACTTTATTAATCTGTTCTATATAAGAGTAAACGTTTTATAATATGCTAATAGAAACACAATACTTAACTAGGACAAAGAAATTACTAGTATCCTTCATCAACGCAGAAGGAAAAACAGAACTAAAATACTTTGATTGGGAGCATCCCTTCAAGTATCAAATATGTAATCCAAGCGATCCTGATATTGATCCTAAATATAAAAGTTGGGATGGTAAACATATTAAAAAAATCTATAATGTATACCCTGATAGGTATGCTACTTATGAATTTTTAGATGCGTTACCCAAAGAAGAAACTGAAGAAATATTTAAATTCTATTTACCTAATATATATTTTATTGATATCGAAACAGAAATTGTCGATGGGTTTCCTGATCCTGCAGAAGCAGCTACTATGATACAGTCTATATCTATTGTGTATGATGATCAAATCGTACTTCTTGGGTTGAAAGATATGTCAGAGGAAGTAAGGGCTAGGATAGAAGAAAACACTAATAAGTATTTTGAAAAATTTGAAGCAAATTATAAATTGAAATATGTTAAGTATGATTGTGAATTTGATATGCTTCAAGATTTCTTTGATAAGGCAAAGAAAATGCCTTGTATAACAGGATGGAACTTCTTAGATTTTGACTTTAGATTCTTAGTCAATAGAGCAAGAAAATTATCTAAGGACTATAAAGGTAAAACGTATCATATAGATCCTGCATCTTGTTCTTACACTAGGAGATTAAATAAGATATTTAGAACTGATTATGAAATACCTGCTCATAAATTGGTATATGATTACATGCTATTATATGATAGTTTAGATACTTCTGTTAAAGTTAAGGAGAGTAAATCACTTGATTTCGTATCAAATGCTTTATTAGGAGTAAAGAAAATCGATTTCAAAGGTAGTTTGACTAAGTTATATGAAGAAGATTTCGAAACCTTTATGTATTATAACGCAGTGGATAGTGTACTTGTACAAAAAATACACGATAAGGGTAAATATATTGATATTATCTTTGCGATTGCTTCATTGTCTAAGATTAGAGCAGTGGATGTGTATTCGTATGCGAACGGTGCATTAGGCTCTCTTGCTGTAACAGAGGGGGTATTAAGAGAAATGTTTAGGGAAGATGAAAATATACTATTAGTACCTAGGACACAAGAAGAAAAAGAGAGAACGTATCCTCGTATCGCAGGTGGGTGGGTAAAAGACCCTGCTGTTGGTATGAATAGTTGGGTAGCTTGTTATGACTTTGCTTCTCTTTATCCTACTACACAAAGACAATTTTATATTGCGCCTGAGAACTATAAAGGGATACGTGTAATAGATGATCCTGAATATTACCTCTGTAATAAGACACAACAAAGATTAAAAATCGATAAAACAGATGTGATATGTAGTAACGGTTGTGTATTTAGGAAAAAGAAATCACCTACACTTAAAATGCTTGAGAATGTATATAAGGAAAGGAAAGAAAAAAAGAAGATCATGCAGACTAAAAAATTAGAGCGTGATGAATTAAAGAAAGAGTTAGAAGAACTTAAAAATAGTATGTGATGAAAGATAGGTTTTTAATTCATATTAAATATCTTGATATTAAGAAAAAAGAGATCGTTGTAAATTATATAGACGATAGCGAAATAGAATTGTTTTACCAAATAAGAGATAGACAAAATGAGAGTGGAAACTTATTATCGGTTCTTAGTTTGGGTCAAAACATCACGAGTTTTTTTGAAGGTTGTACAGAGACTTATTATTACATAAATCGTGAAATAGTAAATAACACAGCAACATATAATATTGACAAGGAAAAACCTACTTCTGAAGAAGTAATAGAGTTAATAGGTTCGGTAGTGAAGCTACCCGAATATGCTCCCATGGATGTATTTGATGAAGAGGATCTATATTACTATAATATAACTAAAGAATATAATTTCTTTTTCAATTATTATCAATATAAAAGAATTAAATATTTTATTGGTGATGTATGTAATGATAAGATTCTCAACGATAAAGATGAAGAATATTTTTGTAGACGTATAATAGGAAGAAAATTTGTTCCTCATAAAATAGCTAATAGGGATAATATAATTGATGGAGTATTAAACAAATAATTTTTAAATAGTATAAAATTTATGGACATTAAAAATAACTTACTTTGGTTTAAATATAAACCACAAACATTAGATGATATCATTCTTTTACCACGGGTAAGAAAAATGGTAGAAAATGGAATCGATAATCACTTTTTGTTACATGGTGATTTCGGTATAGGTAAATCCGCATTAATCGACATATTGACTACGGGCAAGCCAACACTTATGAAAAACACCTCTGTTGATACTTCTATTGATGTATTAAGAGATGAAATTGATTCATATGTTACCTCGATGTCAGATATATTTGATTCAACAGATGATTTTAAATACGTATATCTAGATGAATTTGAGAAAGCTTCCCCTGCGTTTCAGAACGCACTAAAGAAGTATATAGATGATAAATCTGATACGGTTCGATTTGTATTTATTACAAACCATTTGAATAAAGTAGACGAAGGTATCAAAACAAGGTGTTCAACTATTAACTTTAACCCTAGTACTACCGAGGAAAGGAATTGGTGGAAGACTAAGTGTAAAGAAAAGTTAATGACTATTTCTTCTAAAGAAGAAATTGAGATCGAAGAAAAGGATATTAAAAAGATAGTTGTTAATAATTATCCTTCTTTACGTAAGATGATAATTGTTCTCTCAGAGATCAAGAAGACGGGTGTGGTCAAAAGCGATCAGACTTTATTTAAAAGTGAAATTGTTGGCGAATTATACAATTGTCTTACCACAGGTAGTACCGCAGATATGCAGACGTTTATTATGGAAAACTATGGTAATGATAATGTACAAGATTTAATGAACGCCTGTGGTAGACCATTATTAGAACATCTGATAGTAAATAGGAAAGATCTTATACACACAGATAAATTAGGTGATATATATTCGTTAGTAGCCGAACACTCTATGTGGCTGAATACTATTAAAGGAGGTGATCCTATTGTAGTCGGTACAAGTCTTTTACATAATATTAAAAAAATGATCAGAAGTGAAAGTTAATCTAATTAACATTAGGGGTTATACTAATGATGATTATATCTATGTGGGGCGACCTAGTAGATACGGAAACCCATATAGTTCTAAAGAAGATTCATTAGGAGAATATGTTGGAACTAAGGATGAAGCTATTAATAGATACGAGAAATACATTGATGAAAATGATCATCTAATCGATGAACTGATATCAGAATTAAAGGAAAAGAATACTAATAAAATAGGATGTTGGTGTAGTCCGAGTAGATGCCATGGTGATGTTTTAAAACAGAGGATAGAATTAAGGGGTTACGAATCAATCATCTAATAGGTTATCGATAATATAATCTCTTTTTGCTCTTTTATCACCACGGCAGTATTTTATCCAATCATAAAATTTCTCAGATTCTTTTTCTTTTATCTTTACTATATTTCTTTTATTATTTACATCAATTAAGAATTCCCTATTGAAATGGCAATATGTCTGATAATCTTTTCCCATATCTCCAAATACAGAAGGTCTTTTTTTAAGATCAATACTCCTAAAACTATTTATGATAACTTGCTTATTTAGTTTTGTTATATGTATTATAAGGTTCTCAGTATAGTTTTCGGGTCTATCACTCATATACTTTTTTTTGTATAAAACAAAATTTTCACCTAATTCGTATTCTTCTTTCTCTTCTACAAACATATTAATTTAATAAATTATCAATAAAATCATCTCTCATTTCTTCAATCGGTTTAGAAACTTCTACTATCCAATCAGCAATCTCCCTAGTTTCTTTTCTACTTATATGTACCTCAGGTTTCTTGTGTGTACCCGCACCTATTATTTTTATTCTAGGGAAAAATTTTATATATCCTAATTCGTTTTTTTGGAATATTTGATCCTTAATATCAGAAGAGTAGTAAGAAGATTGTAGACAAACCTTATCTGTTACCGTGTTTACAAGAGATACAACAACTGTATATTTTTTAGACCAATGGCTATATGTTTTAATTACATAAACTTGATGTATATCGTCCTCTAATTTGAATTCATATACATATGAATCTATATCAAAATCTCCCATCTAAATATGTTTTAAATACTTTGATAGGCATACACTTCTTTACCTTATCGTATTGTTTACTTTTCATATACTCTCTTATATCAGTAGATGACATCGGTATCATCCCATCTATTTGATCTATGATATCAATAGCAGAATCTTCTTTAACATATCCTTCCCTTAATGATTCAATGAACTTATATTGTTTTATCTCATCATAGTTCTTCCAATTATGTATATTATTAACAACATCAGTTCCTACTAATATAGCAATATCACCATACTTTTCCTTTAGTTTTCTAAGGGTTTTATATGTATAATTGGGTTTTGGTAGATCGTTTTCTATCAAGTTGACCTTTGTTTTAAGACCGAGTTCTTCTATTGATTGTTCTAACATCCTAACCCTCAGTTCAAATGGTAATATATTATTAAGATCTTTATCAGGATTATGCGGAGAAACAACTATTTCCACATCATATCCTTTCTGTTCACAGCTAGTAATTTGTTGTAAATGTCCGTAATGAACAGGAGAAAAAGAACCAAAATAGAATACTTTCATAATACAAATGTACAAAATTTAATATATACAGTATGGCAAATTTTGATTTTACTGACCTTTATATTAAATATCCTAGCCATCCGAACTACGACTCAACGAAAGTAGATGAAGATGATATAGTTAGAGTTATATTACAAAAGTATGAAATGATACTTTTTACAAACAAGGGGGAAGTATTAGGTGATCCTAACTTCGGTGCTGATATAAACAGACTTCTTTTTCAGACTAAAGTATCTAGTAGATATGTAGAAAGAATAATAAGAGAACAGATAGCTAATTATATACCTGAACTAAACGGAATCGGATATGATTTAAATATTACTTTTCAACAAAATCCTAATAATTATTCTGATGTTATGTTAATAGATTTTAAAGTAAGGGGTCAGGAAGTCAATGCATTTTTTGCCTAATTAGTTCTATAACATCTTCAGAATATTTATATCTTAATTTTTTATATAAATCTTGAAACTCTTCGATAAGATTTTTATCTACGTTTTTATCTAACTCACTATCATTAAAATATATCTCATATATTACATGACCATGACCATTTACTTTATATGAAATGAAAAATGATTCTTCTGAAAAAGAACATACAATCCCACCTTGTCTTAGGTGATAACTATCACCCTCTTTTCCGAATTCTAAATTACTAGGATTATTTATAAATAAACTGATTAAACGATTAGTTTGTTTTATTATTTCATCAGCGATAGGTTTCTCTCTCATCTCAGTGGTTGAAATATATTGAGTTCTAAAATCAGTGTAGAATCCACCCGAAGATACTGCCATAGTGACATCATCAGATTGGAATCCCCACATCATCAGCTTTCTGAGTTCGGAAAGAAGTTTATTATTCTTTTTAATATATTTATTAATCCTTTTGGTGTACTTTTCTTTAAGTTCATTCATCTTCCAAGAAATCTAAGTTATTTAAAAATTCGGATCTAGATAATTTAGTCTTTTTTATAATAAAATCGAAACTCTTTATAACATCTTGTTTCTTTAATTTAGTATATTCCTCCTTTAATTTATCTATATAATTATTGATCTTATCTACGTCTATTCCATCTAGTATTATTTCTTCATCTTTGATTACTAAGTTTATGACACCATTTCCTTTTTCCATTGTTATATGAATCCCCCACTCTGCTTTGGTAATAGAATTAGGATCTTTTTCGAGATCCAAGAATATATTGGTTTTATGTATATCTTCGTGGTGATAGAAATTTATATCCATAACATCCTCTAATTCATTATTGAGTTGCCTTTCTATTAAGTTGAATACAGTTTCTACAAAAAAGGTATTTTCATCTTCTGTTAAATCTTCATAGAAATTATAATCATTAAAAACTAAGTCAGTCTTTCTTTCTGTTATGAGATTCTTATACATATCTTCTAACATATTAGACATCTTCTTTTGTTTCTTGGATATCTTTTTGAGTTCTTTTATTTCTTTTAGCATAACTTTTATTGAATTAAAAAGGGAGAACTAATTTAGCTCTCCCTCTTATATAATATATTTAGAATTTGTTTAATTAAAGTGGTAAATCTTCATCACTTTCTTCTGATTCTTCTTCATCAGCTTCGTCAGCAACTTCTTCTTCTTCCTCAGGAATTTCTTCAAACATTCCGTCTTCTGTGTCGTCTTGTGGTAATTCAACGTCTTCTTCTTCCTCAGTTTCTTCTTCCTCAGCGTCTTCTTCCTCAGTTTCTTCCATCTCAATACCTTCTTCTGAAACCTCAGCGTCTTCTTCTTCTACCGATACTTCCTCAGCATCATCTTCCATTTCTTCGTCAACGTTAATTAAGATATCCATTGGTAAAGTATCACCGTCAGCGTTTTCACCTACGATGTAATTTATGATCATTGAAGCGATTGTTTCTTCGCTAAATTGTTTTCTAACGTCTTTCTTAGCTTCTTTCTTGATCTTAGATATTAATTTGTTTACCACACTTCTTTTAAGTTCGATACCGTTCACGATGAACTTATCTCCCATAGGTACAACCGACTCATTTAAGTTAGCTTCCCCTGTTCTTTTTTCTCTAAAGTCAGTAAATTTTTTTATAAAATTTGGCATAATATTGTAATATTTTTCTATTATTATATATTAACTATAAAAACTAGTTTTTTCTCTTTTTTTATAGGAATATTATAATCATAACCACAAATCCGATAGTACCTAATGCACCACCTTTGCTAAATAGTTTTAATTTCTTGTTCTCTTTTTCTAAATTAGAAATCTGCTTATCTTTATTAGCATCTATTTCGCCTTGTTTAGCTTCTGATTCTTTGTATTTCTCAATGATCTTATATAATTGAGATATTTCTTGGTCTTTATCACCACTCTTACCTTCTAACACTTCTATCTTATTCTCATACTCTACTAACTTATTCTCTAAGTTATCTATGATCTGTATATAAGACGAATTCTCTAAGCCATACTTCTCGATCACCTTTTCCATTAATTCTACTATTCTATATGTATTATTAATATTTTGCATATCAGACTTAGTGAAAGTAAAATATAATTCCCCATCTTCTGTGATCATAGCATCTCCTACCTTATCCCCATCGATATCTAATATCAATGTTTCTTTGATATACATCACTTCTGCTTCTTTGACTAATCTTTCAGTGTCGTCATTTAAAACAAGGTTAATAGAATCACTACCAACTATAATAGTATTACTATCGTTTCTAGTAGTATCACTAACTTGTGTGATAGCTAAAGAACTAAAGGATATCATTAATAGACTTATTATTGTTAATATTCTTTTCATTTCCCCATTCTTTTTTGTGTATCTTTAATAAGATCATATGAATCATCCATTATAGTAGGGTTCTTCTTAAACTCTTCTAATTCGTTCTCAGCTTTTATTCTATCTCTCTTATTAGTTTCGAGTCTATTTTGTAACGCTTTATTTTTCTTATCTAAATTGGATATCGCTTCATTTAGCTCGTTTTCTCTTTCGATCCAATACTTCGCCCTCTTATCAAATATTGATAAACTATCTACTAATTGATCTATTTCGTTCTGTATCATTTCTTTTTCTTTAACTAATACAGCGTTTTCTTGTTTCAGTTCTTGATTAGGATCGGGATCTTTATCAAATATGATAAAGTATGCCAATGCAGCACCAAGTATTATTATAATTATCTGATTTAAATTTAATTTCATGACTTATATATAAACTTTTTCGTTTCTAATACTATTATATTAATATGAAAGATAAAGTTTATTGTACCACAAGAGAACAAAAAAATAGACAAATAATGGAAAACTCATTAAATGCCAAATATTTAAATATCATTAAGAAGTGTAGGTTTGTACCTAAGCCCGATGAGTGGTTTGTAGAAGGTGAGACATGTAACTTTATTGGTGTACCCTTCGGTAATTATGAAAAAGAATATAAATTCCACGACAAAGCAGGATATTTTGAAGGTTTGACCAATGAGACATTCACAGGATATACAGGCGACTTATCAAGAATGGATGGAGAAACTTGTGTTTTTGAAGAATTTTATATCTACGATGAATATGATAATGAAATATCAGAACTAACTTTAGAAGAATATATTGTATTACTTAGGGATCAGATAATTGATTACTTAGTCTGAGCTTGTTTTAATTGGTTAATCCATTTACTTTTCTTGGGTCTACCAAAGATCTGACGATCTCCGTAAGCAGGATAATAGGTTTGTACTTCGAAATCGAAACTCATTTTAACTAAGTCTTCTTCACCCATAGAGAAATCTCTTATAATTTCAATATTATTTTCCTCAGGGAATGTAGCTACTGCATCAATATACATAAAATTATATTCAAAGAACATATGATCATAAAACATTAATGCGTTCATAATAGACTCAGATGCTTTAAACGTATCCAATTCACTTCCTAATAAAAGAGTCCCACTAAACTTCGCAGATATAGGCATTGCTCTAACTTTAGTTAATACTTTTCTAATTTCTTCTGAATCTTCAATCACTTGTTGTAACCATATATTAGGGTTAGCGAACTCTGACCCTTTGATGTTCCAACTATCTAATGTGATATGCATTCTTGGTATTACATCAGTGTTCATATCTAATTTTCTAGCATCCCCTAATATATCATCTGAGAAACTATCTAATAAATAATCATCGTTTTTACCACTTAATGAATAGTAAACGGGGATATCAACTTGTACTTCCCCATCTGAGAAGTTATTGACCCATCCTATTCTTTCTTCCATCATTGCTAATGTGCATATAGTGAGATCCCTAAAGAAAACATCATCATAATTAAATTTCTTTCCTATCATGTACTATATATAATTTTTTTGATCTTATCTAAACAATATTAGATCTCTTTAATATATATTGTTAAAACCTTTATAAACAATTGGAAAGAAAATGGGATAATATAGAATATGTTTTTCTTAAAAAGAAAAAAGCTAATGGTTTTCCTAATGGTCGAGAGATCGGGGAAAAGCTAAAGGTTCTTGGTGTGTCCTATAGTAAGAACTATACATGTTTAATAATTAAAGGCAATAAAAATAATAACGATAGTTTCAAAATTCATGAATCTTATGTAGATAATATAGCTGAGAAAAGAAATGATACTATTGTTTCCATCTTAACAGAAGGTCTAATATATTATTCTGATCATAAAAGACATCTAATTTGTTATCCGTATAGTATAGAGAATCTACATCTAATGGCAGAAGATTTACAGATAAACAATTGTTGGTTTCACAAAGATCATTATGATATACCCAAAAGAAGGATATCAGAGATAGCAAAAAAGACGGTGAATATTAGTAGTAAAGATATCGTAAGAATAATAAATGGAGAAAAATTATTTGTTTGATTTCTTGATAAGATCAATGAGTGAATAAACACAATCCCCCTCATATCTTTTCTTGTCCATCCTAGATATAGCCACGGCTATTTTATCTTCATAATATACATCAAAGACTTCGCCTTCTACATTTATTCTAATATTTCCCATGGTCTATATATTACAGATTAACAACCACAAAGTCTAATTTTTTGTATAAGATTCCAAGTACAGTTAGCTGTATATTCCTCACTTGTTTCGGGATCTTTTGCTGTGATACTATCAGAAGTTTCTTCTGATATTTCGTATATCTTATTATCTATGGTTATGCTAATTGTCATATCTTTATTGTTTTTAATCGGCATCTTCTATAGTAACAGAAAGACCCTGAGCTTGTAATTTTAATTTGATTTTCTTTAAATGGTCATCACTACCCTCACATACTCTAGTCTTTCCTTTATAGTGGACTTGTAACGTATGCTGCCATGCTGTTTCTTTATCCATCTTACAGATTTTGATAAGACAGCTATGTACGTGATCGAACGTATTGTAGTCATCGTTGTGTAGAATCACAACCTTTGGTCTACCCGTACTATCTTTAGTCTTTGACTTCTTTTTGGTAATTGTCTTTTCCATAACTTAATATATATTACAAAAGTAATTAAAAAAAATGAAATTCATAAAAAAGATCAACGAATATTATAATAGTAGTGAACATTACTCACATAGTGATGAATATGGCTCAATAGAAGGCATAGTACATTATGATGAAGAAAAGGTGAGAAATAGATTTAGTAAAATGAGAGTTGATCCAAATGATTATATAGATGAGTTATTTTACCCTGTTGCTTTTTTAAATAATATCAATATTAATGAAGAACATAGAAACAAAGGAGTTGGTGGTGCTATGTACTTTGATTTCGAATCTTTTTGTGAATTCAATGGGATAGAAAATATTGTATTAGAAGCCGATTTATTAGAAGCACAACAGGAAGGATTCGACCTGACTAAATGGTATAAGAAATTAGGTTTCGAAACAATAGGGGAAACTAGCGACAATCCTATTATGGTCAAGTATTTAAGTTAAGGAACATCTTATTCAATTCTTTTTTATAATCAGAATATCGAATTACTATTGAAAACTTGAATGTCGCAGGATTTACATAATATATATCTCTTATAGAATATTTTGATAAATCTCTACGAAATATCATAAAATTCTCATAAGTTATCTTCTCTAAGCAGATAGAATTATATTTATACTGAAAATAATCAGTATGATCAAACTCAATATTATATATCTCTGAATAATTTTCTATACGGACAGTATACTTAAACTCAAATGTTATATCCTCAATATCCTCAAGATATTTCTCATCTAAATCGCTACTTTTTCTTGAGATAGTGCCATCTTTTTTATGTATAACTATGGTTTTCTTAGGTGCTTTGGTTTTAAATGCATCCTGATCCTTTATCCTTTTATCGATATCATCTTTAAAAGTAGACTGAAAACCTTAAACTATTTCTTTATTTAACATGGTGCAAATATAATAAAAGTTTCTTATATTTGTCAAATGGAATTAGATTTTGATAAACCTATATTTGTGTACTATACATCTGATATAAATGTTGGTATAGATGCGTGTAAAAAAATGGCAGATGCAGGAATGCAAGTTATACTTGTTCAATTATCTAGTAATTCTTATACCGATGGGTTAGATTGTGTGTACGGTGGGAAGTATCATAATAGAGAAAGGGATATACATAAAATAGAACAAGCCATTCTTTTGGGTAAAGATATGGATATTACTAAAAAACTAAAGGAATTGAAAAAGGTTTTAAATAGGAATATGTTGATCGAAAATATTTTAGAAGAATAATTATGGAATATTTACAATACATAGGAAATATTATACTTGGGATAACCATAGCTACGATTTATGTTATGTGTATATATATAAGAAAACTCAAAGTAGATAAAAGGGAATTAAAAAAATCAGTGAACATAGATATGGATGAGTATGAGGGATTGATTATTAAGTATGAAAAGTTAAAAGAAGACTATTCTGATCTCATTAAAGAGAGAGATAAACTAAAAGTTTATATCGGAGTAGTGAACGAAAAAGAATTCGGAATATTAAGTCACACATTGGTTAGAACCCACGAAGACGAAACAGAAAAAAAGGTTCATTTCGATTTTGAATTTAAAGTAGTAAAACGAGGACAGGACAAAGTTAAAATTGAAATTACTGATTATAAATCAAGCTCTGAGGATAAAAGGGGGTCTTTATTTAAAAGGTGTCAGAGTATAGTTAATGGTTGGTATGATATAAATGATCCTGAAATAACATGGATAGAACCCGATAAAACAACACAAAGAGATTTTAGAATTGATAATATTTTATCAGAATAAATTATTATATTTGTAGGATGGTAACTAAAAAGAAAAAATTTTACTTAGGGGAAGTTAAATTACCTGTAACAAAGTGTAAGAAACCTTCGTTCAGTGATCATAGAGGTAGGACTTGGGATACAGGTTCTATTTTCATCGATGGTGAAAAAGTGGATGCGCATTTAGATACTACTTGGGGGGAATATATTTATTTCCAATATGATGAAAAAAATCTATGGCACAAAGTAAAAATGACATCTAATTATATAGATGACTTAAAGGGGAATAAATGGGATGTGAATCCTGTGGATACAATTAAATCACAGATTACTACCAAATAAAATAGTCTTTTTTAAAACAATACTATAAAGAAAATATATAACGTTGAATGAAATTATTAGATAAAGACCTCCAAGATTATAAGCTTCGTGACCTCCAAGAAGAGTGTTTAGATTTTATGTTCGATACACTGAACCATGATGAAACAAAAAAATTCTTTCTGTTAGACCTACCTACGGGTACGGGTAAATCAATATTAGCATTAAAGTTTATCCAACAATATTTAAAAATGGATAGTGATTCTAGATTTGATTTATTAACAGAATCTAAGATATTACAAAACCAATACGCAGAGGAATTTAATTCTATTTCCAATCTTTGGGGAAGGAATACCTACCAATGTTCACAATTCAATTGTTCTTGTGAAGAAGGGAAAGAATTTCAGGTGATTTCTAAAAGCAAATGCGAGAATTGTCCATATGATAATTCGAGAGAAGCTTTTATGAGTGGTAGGATATCATTGACTAATTTTCATATGTTTACATTGATGTCAATGAATAATCTTTTGGATAGAAGAGAAAGTAATATTCTTATAGTAGATGAAGCACACCAACTCGAAACGGTTGTGTCAGACTTCATTTCAGTAACTATTTCACATAATATATTAAACGGTGTTTTCGAAGATCCTGATAAGATCCTTAATAGTATGAAAGATTTAGTTACGATAGACGACTTTATAGAATATTGTAAAAATGTTCTATTGAGAAAGGTTCAGACTAAAATGGGGCAATTGGAATTAAGTCTTAAAAAATCAGACAAAAGAGTATTACAAAGAGAACTTAACATTAATGAGATACTAGGAGAAGACGGCAACCAAGAAGTCGAAACAAGTAAGACTATCAATAAACTCAGATCTATTGAATCTAAATTATCTAACCTTATAGAAGAATATAACGACAACGGAGATAATTGGGTATTACAAACTGAATATGATGAAAAGAATAGAAGGAAGATAGTTATCCAACCTATATGGGCATATCCATTCTTCGATAAATATATTTGGAAGAAGTATGATAAGGTTATCTTAATGAGTGGTACTATACTTGATAAAAAAATGTTTTGTTATATAAATGGTATCAATGAAAATTTTGCAGCGTATTATAGGATCAATTCGCCCTTTCTAGTAAAAAACAGACCTATATATTATATGCCAATTGGTAAAATGACATATAAAGAAAAACAAGATACTTTTAAGAAATATGTACCTGTCTTGAAAAAAATACTAAGTAAGTATAAAAACAAGAAGGGTATCATACATACAGTTACGTTCGAAATACAAAATTGGGTAGTTGATGCGCTGAAATCACCAAGGCTTCTACCACATGATTCTTCACAGAAATCTAAGAAATATGCTTTGAAGCAACACTATACATCTAACCAAGCAACAGTATTAGTAAGTCCAAGTATGTCAACGGGTATTGATTTAAAGGATTCGAGAGCTAGATTTCAAGTATGTATGAAAGTACCATACCCATCATTAGCAGACTTCAAGAATAAGAAGAGAAATGAAACAAATCCCAATTGGTATCAATGGCAAACCATATGTAAATTTATTCAAATGTATGGTAGAGCGGTTAGAAACGAAAATGATAAATCAGATTTTATCATATTGGATCAGTCATTTTCTAATATATTATCTAGGGGATCACATTTTATCCCGCAATGGATACAAGATGCAATAAAAACAGTTAAACTATGAGCGAGAGCGAAGTAACAAACTTATTATCAAAATATAATCAAATACAGATGTTAGTATGGTGGGTGAACCGATATACTAAGAATAAAGCTGCATCTAATTTCGATGGTAGATCAGGTGAATTTATAATAAAAGTTTACGAAGATGCTCAATCAACAAAAGCAAAAACAATATATAAGATAGAGAACATGTGGGTTAAAGCAGAAAGTATTGTATTAAAAGAGATGCGAGATATAACCCAACAGTTACTCATAATAAAAGAACAGAATTCATGAACATTTTAAAGTTTTTCAGGTGGCAAGGATTTAAGAAAGTTCCTAAGAAATACTTTACACAAGAATCGTTCGCTTATAGTGTTGAACACAGGGAATGTTGGAGTGAATATAACGGACTTCGAGAAGATCTTAGTAAAATTTGGTTCGAAATAAAAGAAGTTAGTAAACGTGAAGCAGAAGGATATAGGAGAACAGCAAGACTCTTGTTTGATCCTGTTAGGCACAATTGTCTTAGTTTACAACTAAACGAAAAGGAAATAGTATATATATTCTGTAATAATCAAATGTCATATTCTATATTAATGATAAATAACGAAGATGGGATTTTCACAAGGGCGTATGAATTTATGTTAGAAGATCACGGAACAGAAAACTCATTTAACAAAAATTTAAAATCTGTAATTGGTACAACAAGATACAGAGATTATGTATTAACTCAAATTTTTAAAAAAGAAGAAAAGGTATGAACACAAAGGTATTTAGTTTAAAGAATTCAAGAGAGATCGGAAAGAAGATCACAAACATCGATTTGATGACAACAAAACAATTCTCTGATGGAGAAATAAAAGTCGAAATCGAAGAAAGCGTTAGAAGTAATAGGGTGTTTGTTATTGGGTCACTAACTACCTCTGATGATATTATCGAATTAATGATGGTGGGTGATGCTTTAAGAAGGGCAAGCGCAAAAGAAATTATTGCAGTCGTTCCTTACTTAGCCTATATGCGTCAGGATAGAAAGGATAAACCTAGAACAGCAATCGGTTCTAAAGTGATGGCAAATATGATCGAGATCTATTATGATCAAATCATCACTATGGATTTACACTCAACACAAATCGAAGGATTCTTTAATATACCTGTTACGCATATTAATTGTGCTACAATATTTGAAATCTATATTAGAAAAAACTTTGACCTTAGTAACGTGATCATTGTTTCTCCTGATGTTGGGGGGGCAAAAAGAGCAAAGAAGTTGAGTTCAAAAATGGGGCTTCCATTGGCTATTATTAACAAAGAGAGAAAGATAGCTAATGAAATATCTTCTATGGAATTAATAGGTGATGTTAATAGTAAAGATGTGATCATATTAGATGATATGGTTGATACTGCAGGTTCTTTATGTAAAGCAAGCGATTTGTTAATTGAAAACGGTGCGAATAAGGTTTGGGGTTGTGCAACACATGGTGTTTTATCAGGGGAAGCACATAATAGAATATTAAATTCGAGTTTAGAGAAATTAATTTGCACTGATACTATTAAGATAAAAGATAATGAAAAGATAGAGATACTAAGCTGTTCAGACCTAATTAAGAAAACTATTGAAACTATTGAGAGTGGAAATAGTATAAATAGTTTAGTAAATGATGAAACTTTTCTCGTTAATTAGTAAACTTTTTTAAAACTATATATATAATATATGATAATAGCAAATAATAGCACAAAAAATAGCAAAAAACCGAATGAATAAATCCAACGAAAGTTATCTATTTAACATAGAACAAAAAGCAAGAATGTTCAAAGAAAAGACAAAAAAGGATTTTTCGGATTTCTACGAAAAATATTTCCCTAAATTAGTTTTCTACAACAACAACATTTTAAAAGACGAAGAAGCAGCAAAAGACATCGCAACAGATGTGATGCTTAAATCTCTTTATAAAATCGATGATTATGATCCTAACAAAGCAAGGTTTTCTACATGGTTGTTTACCATCTCAAAAAACGAGTGTTTTCAATACAAAAAGAATCAAGCTGATAAATTAATATCAGTTGATAAATTTGTTGATGATGATGGAACTACTATTAAAGACTTCTTAAATGATTCATCTCTTGAAGACGAAGAAATATTCCAATCGAAAGAATTAGACGATAAGAAAGGGATGATTCTAAAGGAAAGAATAAAACAATTAAAAGAACCATATAGAGAAGTTATCTCTTTAAGAGAGATCGAACTTAGATCTTATAGAGATATTACTATTATCATGAGAGAAGAAAATGAAATCGAAATCGATGATTCTTATTTCATTACTGATCATATATTACATATGGTAGACCCTGAGAAGAAAGAAGATAATGAGTTAATCAAATTTCATACTATCGATAGTGTATTGGATAAATACGGAGATCCTGTTGAATTCACTATATTAGATATAGATAAAGATGGTCTTATATCTTGTATAAAATTACCTAAGGGGGAATATACTATCATAGGTGAAACTCCATATAACATTAGTACTATAAAATCTCAAATAAGAAACGGAAGGAAACTTTTACAGAACGCTGTAAAGGAAGAATTTGAAATCTTGGATAAAACATTTCAATAAATATTCTATAGTATTTTATTCTATCCTATCCAAGTAAAAAGACCCTACATTTCGATGTGGGGTCTTTTAATATATAAGCTATGTCAGAATTATCAAATATATATGATCCAAATACGTTTATAAAAGAAGTTAGAGATAATCGTTATATACAGATCCAAGATGTGTATGGTGAGGTGGATTTTACTATTGATTACCTTTATTTTTCTTCTGCTATACCAAACGGTAGATTTTTAACAGTAATTAAAACAGATGAAACTTCTATAAAATTACAATTCACTTCAAGTTCAAAAACAATAACAGGGCTTAATAAACTATTAGACTTAATAGGAAAGCTCAAAAAGGGTACATATAATCCTACTCCTACGACATCTACAACCGAAACACAAGTTCTTGATTACTCTACTATGTACTCTAGTAGTAACTTCATAAAAGAGATAGCCCAAGTCAAGTATATCCAAATACAAGATAGATTAGCATCAGAAGTAGTACATTCTATTGATTTTAGTAATGTAACAACTACTTTAACACAAGGCAGGTTTGTTTTTATATATCAGACTAATGTAGATCTGATAACATTACAGTTTATATCGAACTCAGAAGCAATCACAGCACATAACATATTAAGGGAAACAATAGATCAGCTAAAAGATGGCACTTATGATAAAGTAAGCTCAACTACTATACACGAACCCACACCATTAGACTACTCTACTATGTATTCTAGTAGTAACTTCATAAAAGAAGTATTCCAAGATAGGTATATCCAAATACAAGATAGATTAGCATCAGAAGTAGTACATTCTATTGATTATAATATTGTTACTAGTACTTTATTACAAGGTAGGTTTGTAATAGTACAACAAACGAATATGGATTCTATATCATTACAGTTTATATCAAATTCAGAAGCAATTGCTGCACAAAACTTATTAAGGGAAACAATAGATCAACTAAAGGATGATACATATAGTAAAACTATCAGTGGGGCTACAACCGATACCATATCATTAGACTACTCCTCTATGTATCATAGTAGTAACTTTATAAAAGAAGTATTCCAAAACCAATATATTCAAATACAAGATAGGTTAGCAGACCAAGTAGTACATTCTATCGATTTTAATAATATAACAACCACTTTAACACAAGGTAGATTTGTGTTCATATATCAAACTAATGTAGATCTGATAACATTACAGTTTATATCTAATTCTGAATCTATTACTGCTCATACTATATTAAGAGAAACAATAGATCAACTAAAGGACAATACGTATAATAAAACTTCTACTATAATTGGTGGTGTTTTATATGACCCTAATACTTTTATCAATCAAATAGAATTCGAAGACTATTCTGTACAGTTAAGTGATATAAAAGGTAACATAACAGATTCTATTGTAGCAAGACAAGTAACTACTGTGTTTACTAGTGAGAATTTTGTTAAAGTTAAATTTGAAGCAAGTGATGAATTAAAGAGTTATCAATTTGAAACGAGTTCTAAAGCAATAGAAGGGGCTGAGAAACTTAGAATAGCTATTAAAACAATCACTGATAAATTATCATCAGAGGGTGATGGAAGTGGGGTACAAAGTTACAGCGAAGATTTCAATTCGAATATATGGAAATTAGATCCTCCTGTAGATTTCTCTATGAGTTCTTTTAATTTAGATTATTATGAATTAGTATGTCCTGATGGATCTAATACTTGTGCCGATGCAGATATTGTGAAACAAAGGTGTAGGGGCTTAGTAGAGATAATAGGGAACGAAGATACTGACGTATTATCTTATATTAATATTTACTTCAATCAAACAGTTAAAGGTAGAGCAATATTAATCGGATAATAGTTCATCTATCAATGCATCCCTTTTAATCTTAACGGGTAAACTATTTACTTTTTTACAAAATCTATCATATGTATCCATATCATAATACCCTGATTTATAATAGTTCATATCTCTTTTACTTAACCAACCATATTTATTTCTTATATCGTTGAATTCATCATGATGGATAGAGTTAACAATAGTATATAAAAGCCTTAGCAAATCAATATGTTTATTGATCAATTCATCATTGGAAGTATTATATTTCTCGGCTTGTCTAATATAAGCCTTTATTGATCTTCTGTATTTATTCCAAAGTTTTCTTTTCTCTTGTCTGTTCATAAAGACAAATATAACTATTTTTTTGCTTTAATAATAGTATCGATAAACGAATCTTTCATTTCCTCTCTTTTCTTTATGATCCTAAAGTCAAGGAATATATAAAACAGTAATAGTAATACTATCATAAAATAAGCAATTAAGTATGTTTTAAAATAAATATTCTGTGTTTGTATCTCCTCTTCTATTATAACAACTTGTTTATTGATATTGGATTCTATTTGGTTTAGTAATAAATCAATGTTTTCCACAATAGTTATATTAACATACGGTGAACCTATAATATATTGATTAGTATATCCGTCATACTCTTTTAAGTGTAGTATATTAGTTAGGTGAATTTCCTTTCTTTTTAATAGATAATTAATGTTTTTAAGAATACTTCGATCTAAGCCCTTTGATATTTCAAAATCTTTTAGTAGGGATTTCCTGTACTTAGATACAACATATCTATAATTTGAGACTAATAATCTTTTGTTATTATATAACCCACCATCTCCGTTAGTATCATTATATAATATAGTTTGTTCTTTGGTTAAAAATAAAATAGATCTACTTTTAATTTCACTCATTTCACTATTAAGCCTGATTATTTCTTTTTGTTGAGCCTCAATTTGATTAACACTTCTATCATATATCGTATTCAACACTAAGGTTGACGTAGAAAATACTACTAATAATATAGCTATTTTAACACTTAAAAGGTTCTTTACCCTAAGGTAATTCCTTATCTTTTTTATCCATTTTATCATATATTATATATTAAATTTGAAAAAAAATTTGGTAATTAAATAAACTTTATTATATTTGCACTCTATAAGGAAAAGAAAACTTTAATATATAAGAAAATGGTATTAGTATTTAAACATAAATTTTTTCATAACCACTGCAAAAGTAGAGGGTGAGATTTTTATGTCTAAAAATTAAACCAAATGATTAAAACCTCTACTTGAATAAAGTAGAGGTTTTTTTGTTATATGGTGTTCGTAGCTCAGGGGAAGAGCGTCTGTTTGTGACACAGAAGGTCGGGATCTCGGAATTCCTCGAACACCCAAAATATATGGTGATTGTAGCTGAATGGTATGTAGTATCTGTAAGAGAACAAGCACTTGGTTGTGACCCAAGAGGATGTCGGTTCGAGTCCGATCTTTCACCCAAAATATAAATGAAAAATGGAATATTGTTATATATGCTTTAATGGAACAGAAGAAGAAATGGTGTGTGATACATGTGAAGAACATTATTGCGAAGATTGTTCGTATATCTTTTCATTACACTACCAATTTCAAAGAAGTAGGTGCTATGAGTGTGCTGATCAGAGTAGAGAATATCCATTGGATAAAGCTGAAATAAGAGAAAGAAAAATTAATATGTTATTAGAAGTATGAGAACAGTAAGTAAAAATATCAAAGGTTTTAAAAAGTTTTTTAAGAAGAACTTTATTAGGGACAATACATCCTGATCGGAAATGATTAATAAATGTATAAGCCCTAATAGAATATCTGTTAGGGCTTTTTTTATATCCCCTCTTAACTCAGTTGGCTAGAGTACCGTGCTTTTAACACGGGAGTCGCAAGTTCGAGCCTTGTAGGGGGGACAAAATATGCAGGTGTATCCGTAGTTGGTCGAACGGTCCCGCCTTTTAAGCGGATGAGTGAAAGCTCCAACGTGGGTTCGAATCCCACCACCTGCACAAACGGTGATATAGCTCAGTTGGTAGAGCAGTGGATTGAAGATCCACGTGTCGGGGGTTCAAGTCCCTCTATCACCACAACATATTCCCTCGTAGCTCAGTTGGTTAGAGCTACCGACTTTTAATCGGTAAGTCACAGGTTCGAGTCCTGTCGGGGGAACATATGGAAACTTAGCTGAGACGGTTTAGCGGAAGGTTGAAGACCTTCAGAGGTGGGTTCGATCCCCACAGTTTCCACAATATTCCTTCGTAGCTCAGTTGGCTAGAGTAACTGACTCTTAATCAGTGGGTCACAGGTTCGAGTCCTGTCGGGGGAACTAATCAGAGGTCGTGGGTTCGAATCCCACCGCCTGTATTTATATTAAAGGTTGAAATAAAAGATTATAACGTAGATGAAAATTAAATAAGATCAAATAATTATTATACCGTCTCTATTAGGCGAAACGCTTAAGATTTTTATTCTCTGATGGAGATTATCTTGTATATAATTAATATATTGTCTAAAGTTAGGATCTTCTAAATCTGCTTTAACCCATGATTTGAAATCATAATATTTACCACCACAATAAATTTTAAGTGGGGTTATATTTTCTAGTACATCAGATTTAGTCATAATTAAATCAGTTACTCCATTTAATTCTATACTCTCTTTTAATTCATCTAAGTTTAACCAACCACATCTTCTTGGTCTGCCTGTTGTAGCACCAAACTCCCCACCTGCCTTCTGTATTCTTTCGCCAAGTTGATTTTTTAATTCAGTTTTCATATCACCATTACCAACTCGTGTTAAATATGATTTAAACACACCATATACTTTACCAACACTCTGAGGTGGCATTGCCAACCCTACACATGCACCTGAACTTACTGTATTTGATGAAGTAACATATGGATAAGATCCATGATCAATATCTAACATAGTACCTTGTGCGCCCTCTGCTAGTATTTCACCTTCTTGGTTTCTTAACCAATTAGACTTAACGATATTTAATGTTTTAAGAAATTCCATACCTACTCTAAAATGTTCGAACTCAAGGAATTCATCTTGGTCTTTACCCATTAAATCAACAGGTTCTATATTTAGATCGTTTCCAATAAAATCCACAACTCTATAACCTTCTCGGTATATTTTATCTCGATAACAAGGTCCGATCCCCTTTGGGGTACTACCTATGGTTGACACATTCTCTTTATCTTCCATAAAATGGAAAGGAGTCACTACGTGTGCGTTTTCTGAAATGAAAATTCTCTCTCTTGCGTTGGGTATATGTTCTTCAACTTCTTTTATTTCTTGCATCAATTGAAATGGGTCGATAACCATACCATTACCCAAAAAATTCTTTGTGTGTTCATGTACTATACCACTTGGTATTAAGTGTAAAACTATTTTTATTCCATTATGATATATCGTATGTCCTGCGTTTGCACCGCCCTGATATCTAGCAACAATATCATATTTTTTAGACAACATATCTGTTATCTTTCCTTTTCCTTCGTCTCCAAATTGAAGCCCTACTAATACGTCCATAAACAATGATTATTTTATTATTCTATTACTTTAGGGCATATATGTTTAAATAAAACTCTCTTATTTTAATATATAATATATGATTAAGAACTTTAAACAATTTATGATAGAAGCAACTTCATATCATAAATTAAATGATGATGATGAATATAATATTACGAAGACTATAAGAGATGATGGACATAATTATCAATATTGTGATGGTATATTATACGAACTTTCGGGGAATGATACGAAGGTTAGTGTAGATGAAGTAGAACAAACAGAAGAAAATATGGTTTATTCAGATCAAATCAAAAGGTATATACAATATTTTAACGAAGGTGGTATAACACAAACTTTCCCTGTTCAATCAAGTCCACTAGGCGACTGTACTAATTTAGAAGCTATGTTAGAGTATTTAGATGAACCTGATAATTTTGATATGGCTTGGGATCTTTTATCTAAATATCACAGGAAGTTATTTGATATGGATAAATTTGATATCGTAAGTGATCCTGATTCATTTGGGTTTAATGATGAAATGAAGCTATCACAAATAACTAATATAAAAGATTTAGACGATGCTTATAATGAAGATATAATGGAAGATGAAGACAGAGAAGGTGACTATGATGAAGAATTGTACTTAGGGTTTAGTACTATATTAGAATATTGGAAAGAAAACAAAGAGTATACACTTACTGATTTTAATCATAGGTTCGCTGCTTTAGTAGAGATGGGTAGAAAATATATACTAGTAGAAGAGGTATAAATACCAAAAAAAGTAACAAAAAAAAACATTTAATGGAAAGATCGATTAATGATATACTAAGGGAACAAAGAGAAAAGAGAGAAGAAGAACAAAAGTTATACGAAGATAAATATACTGAACACCAAAAGTATATAGAGCATATCAAACCTTTAAGACGAATGTATGAATCTATAGCAGCAGCTTCAACTTCTAACGCAGGTGCAGGTGGTAGTAGAAAAGAATTAGTTTTAGTTGAAGTAGACCAAGCCGCTACTGATACATTTAGGTATCAACAACCAACAGAATATGATACGATAAACGATTTAATATACTTATCAACCTCTGACACAACTCACAATGATCCATTATATATTACAGAAAGCGATGGACAAGGTAAATTTATCAGCTTTTTAGATACTGGCTATATAGTTCCAATAGCATTCCAAACTTCTTATTATAAAGCAAGTACACATAATTTTTATTCTATGACCACAGAAGGTATTGTTGAGGTTAATATATCAGTTGATGGTTTTGCTAATTCTTCAACATCAGCTACGATAAGCTCATATTTTGAGGATCAGTTATATCCCGAAACAGGCATATTTTCAATACTATATGTCGAGGGTGATTTATTATATTGTGTGAAATCTTTAGAAAAAGCAGATATCCCAAACGAGTGGTTAGTTATTGACAAATCAACAGGAGATATTATAAGCAGAACAAATACTACATATGTTGGAAACCAAGAGTTTCAAGCACCACGTGGGTATTTTGATCCTAATACTAACAAGTATTATTTTATACACTTTGCTAACGAGACATCATATTGGGATATAGGTGATGTGGAAGCTTTTTTCCCACCACCAATTAACCCAACAGGAGTTTTCACATATAGAGTATTTGATTTTAATACTATGACAGAAACTACATATTCTACATTAGATGTTGGAGTAGCTAAGGAATATTACTTAGGTCGTATAAGAAGAATTGTATCCGAAACTACTTGGGAATTATATGCAAATATCGGAACTACATTCGCTTTACTTACAATAGACATAACAACAGGTAAGGTAGTAAAAGAATTAGTTAGTGATAAAGAGTTTCCTACTAACACATCTAATTTTTCTGCTTATCTCACTACTAATCCAATTATATTCTTTAATGACGTTGGTAGAGGTTCTGAAATTAAAGTTATTATGAATCAAACCGATTTCCGTGAATTAGCATTAGTATTAAAATAATATTAACTAAGTTATGTTTTTAATATATAAGAAAAATAACCCCTTAGGATTATGACAATATATGATTTACTAAAAGAATACGGATATGATGCAAATGACTTAAAAGCGAGATTTAAGAATAAGCAAATTGAATTGAATGGCGAAGTAGTGGATAAAAATGAAAAGATTGGTTTTGTAAAAGAAGTTTTTAGTCAAGGATTTTTTATGGAAAAGCTATATGAATTACCATTTTATCCTGATTTCTCAGATCAATTAATTTTTATCGGTATTGAAAATTTAATACATGGAGAAAGTAATATCAAAAATGAGATGACTGAATTCTTAAAAGATTATAATATGTTAAAAGTATCTAAAACTAAAGCTATTTTCTTTAGTACTTTTGATGAAAAACCTGAAGGTGATACAATAAAAATTCAATTCCATGTTGACACTAAAGGTAAGTATGAGCAAGAGTATGAAATACCTGAGGAAAAGGATGAATCAGAAGTTATCGATAAGCTAAAAGCTGATATCGATAAAGTAGAAAAACAATTATCAAACCCAGGTTTTGTTAACAACGCACCTAAGTTTAAAGTAGATGCTGCTAAGAACAGATTAGAAACTTTAAAGAAAAAGTTAGCTGATATGGGCGTAAATGAATCTAAAGGTATTAAGAGATTTAAAGACTTTAACTAATATACTCAGGAGCATGTTTATTTAACATCTTTCAGCAAATTCTATATTTCCCCCTTCTTCGTTTTCTTTATTTAGATTCATACTGATCCACGTATTTTCATCGGGTTCAGATATATCCTTAGTTGTCTGTAATCTATTGTCTGTAATTGTAGGAGCATTAGTCCACGCAAGTTGTCTTCTAGTCCCTGCTTTGAATGCCTCTCTACATTTAATTTCTAATTCTTCTGAGGTATATACCTTTTTGTTTTTCGAATCCATAAACACAAATGTAATAATATTTTATGTACTTTTGTACTATGACAGAAAATCAATTAAAAAATATCTGTAATTTTTCATTCATTTTTTTATCCTTAAATATTTATAAAGAGAGTGATATTTATATTTTAGGAAAGTGGAAAGCTATAATTGATGATGGGGATAGAATTATTGTTGATGATAAAAATAATCCTATTATATACGAAGAAGATATCGTTCCCCATTATATGTTTGGATCAGTAGTTTTAGATTCGAAATTTATTTCTATTTTCTCTTTATTGTCTGATATAAAAGAGCTATATAGAGATGTCAAATTTACTAGAAGACCATTTACATTAGATAACTTATTAGAAATTTATAGAAAATATATTGATATAGAGCTTGTCAATAACCATTATACTGATTTTGTTATTCATGCGAATCTATTACAGTCTAGAAATGAGTGGTTAGAATTTCCTATTAATAGTAGAACATATACCTTAGAATTGTTTACTGATTGAGAACTTTATTTAAGTGAGATAACCCGTAATATATCTCGGTTACTCTTACTTTTATAACAGCTTGCCTACCTTGGTTATTGTAATTAGCGTTCTTTTTCTTGATAAGTGCAGTTAACCATATGTAATCACCACGACTAATATCTTTAGGTACAGACATATCAAAAGTAACTGCGGACTCATCTATTTCACTTTCTTCTAGGTTTTCTTTCTCACTAGTAGATGGATCTTCATCTAATACATCAATGATGTGATCGATTTCCCATTCACTAGGATCAAACTTTTCTCCATCTGACTCTTCTTCTGATAAAGAGAGGTCAAAGTCTTTGAATTTTTTAATATTATCTTTCATATAGTATATATAAAAGATAGAAGGTCAATTAATTATTTAATTCACCTACGTAATCTCTGATCTCTCTAATCAACTTAGATTCTTCTACGTTTGGATATTCTCCTTTAAGAGTTTCATATAGCTTGTTTTCTTCATCTCTTAGATTCTCTATTTTCTCATTAATGGGAATATAAATATGTTCAAGTTTCTTAGATTCTATCTCGAAGTCTTTTAGTTTATCCATGATATCTTCTCTGTATTGTTCATCAGAAGTATAATCATCAGTATTATCTTTGATCTTAATAAGACCCTGTAATACTTCTTCGATGCCCGTTTTATTTTTTTCTAATTCTTCGGTTAAGTGTCCCATTTGGCTACTCAACTCTAAAAAATCTTTTTTAATCCTTTTGGCTTGTTCTAAATATTTCTTATTTATCATGACTTACTATTTGATTTTCTGCTTTTAACATATTTTTCAATACTCTGCTTGATTTGATCTTCTAATATTTTAGGATCTTCCATTAACTTATTAAAGATATATCTACTATAATATTCAACAGGAGATTCATCGAAATCAAAGTTATCTTCCAAGAACTTAAATACTGTCTTATCGGGTATCTTTTCGTCAATTTTAAGATCTACTTTAAGGCTATGTGTTTTCTTAGCATTATCATATACTTTATTGCCTTTCTGAACTTCTTGTTGTTCCCTATCTAATCTTTGTTGTTCCCTATCTAATCTTTGTTGTTCAATTCTAGCATTTACATCTACTGCTTTAGGTTTTTCTTTTTTATCATATGCTAGATCTTCCAATGTAGCATCCGCACTCAGTTTTTCTTTTCCTTTAGATGGGTTTGGTGTTTGTTTCCCATACTTATTAAGAAGCTCTTGTTCTTGCTCATCAGGTGTTAACTGTCTAGGTTGATGTTGTTCAACAACACTTGTGTTACCAACATTAGGTTGGCGTTTTTCTACAACATTACCACTCATCTTTATATGTGATTGTTGACCATGTAGACCTAAATTAACAGGTGATAAATTAACATCTCCATCATCCCCAATAGAAATAGATCTATCATTAGTACTAGGGTTTGGGTTAGCGTTATTATTAACACTATTGTTGATACCTTCTAGCATTTGCTCGTATCTATTCTTAGGTGGATTTGGATCAGGGTTATGTCTTTCGACTACTGATTGGCTTTCGTTTATACTTTGGTTGTTATTGGCTTCACTAATTTGTTTATAAAAACTAGAATCAGATAATCTCTCCACGGCTACTCGTTCACCGTTGTTTAATGTAGCGATATTGCTCTCTACGTTTTCAACTTTGACTACCCTTCCTTTACTATCTTCAAATTTTAATCCCTTCATAATTAAGGCTTTATTTTACTTATATAGAAAAAAACCACACTTTTGTTTAAAAAAATAAGGGAGAAATATAAAAATATTTCTCCCTTATCAATTTTTGATGACTATTCTTATTAAAAGTCTAGTTCATCGAAGTCGTCGTCACCGACAGTTACTTCATCATCATCAAAACTTTCTAATTCATCTGAATCACCACCATCATCCACATCATCAAAAGAGAACTCTTCGGGTTTTGTAGAGTCGTTAGAACTTGAACTACTAAAAGTTTTAGAAGATGCTTTTCCTGTTAAGAAATCGATAGCTTCTGATACTTTCTTTTGCATTTCTTCGTTCCATGCTTTACCTGCGAAAGATTCTAAATCAATATCTCTTGAAAGTAACATGTTAACGATCTTTTCTTGGTGTTCTTTCTTGAACTTACCATCTTCCATAGGAACTCTGATGAATTTATATGATCCATCTTCTTCCTTAGCGATTGGAATAGTTGTTGTTTCATCATAGAATCTACTCTTAGTGTAATCAGGAGCAGTAACTTCTTTGCCGTCTTGATTAGTGAAAGTATTCTCTTTGGCTAAAAGAACAAAGTCTTTGCCTGTTTTTGGAGAAAATACATCACATGGTACACCTGTTGCTTCACCTTCTTTCTCACTTACGATAATGTCTTTGATTTGCTTTCCGTAAGAGAAAACCATGATTTTACCAACTAATTCAGGTTGTTGCTCATCTTCCAATATTAATACGTAAGAAAAATATTTCTTTTGGTATTTAATCTGATTAGCTTTCTCTTTCAAGATTGCGTTATCTGATTTACTTAATTGAAAGTAAGTTGTCGCCAAAGGACCGTACTTATCAGTAGAGTGTGGCTTCATTGTTTTAGGGTTGATGTTCGTTGGATCATCATAATACCCTCTTACATGAGACATTGCCTCGTTTTGGATATTTAGGTAGTGAGTCACTTTCTCAAAGTGAGCAGGACCTGATGCTACTTCCATATCCTCATTGTACTTATCACCCGCATATGCTTTCATATACTCGTGGTTGTTTGTGAAGTTAGGTAGGAAACGCAATTTGGCTCTATAGCCCCTTGCTTTGTTTTCTGAACTAACTTTTTCTAGGTCTACTCTATATAGACCATCTTGTCCCCTTTCGGTACTTTTCTCCTCAAAGGACGTTTTTTTGCTTAATTTTTCGTCATCGAATAAATCTTCTGAATACATAATTTAATTACTTTTTTTTTCTGCTAACTCTTGCTAGTTATGCTATTTATGTGCTACTATGTTATATAGATTCTTTGTTATAAAGTTTAAAACTAACTCGTTAATTTCCAAATCCTTTAATATAACTTTTTAATATATAAGTAAATAGAAAAAAGTTTTAAAAAGAGTTGAAAATAATTAAAGAATTTTGGGAGTTTTCTAAAAACCTACACAACCACAACGGTTACGTAAAGAGATCACATGAGATGTTAGTTGATGTAATTGACAAGTTTGTCCCCGAAGAAGGGAAGTGGTTCGAAGATAAAAACAAGAATGCTATCTTCATTAAAAAAGTAGAAGATGGTAAATATTATGGTCACAATAGAGATGGTCAGGATATTGAAGGAGACGTTCAAGATATCAGAAGTGAATTAACTAATGAATTATACATAGGGAATAATTTTGTAGTAAGTAAAAAATTAGATAATAAAAAGCTACAATATGTGGGGGGTGGATCAGAAGCTATTGGAATTTTTACCGATGGAGAATATGCTTATAAAATAATAAGACCTGATTTAGTTCCTGAAATAGATATTATTAAATCTAAATACGTGAATCTAGGTTGTCCATCCGTGATTAAAATACATGATGCGTGGTTAGAGGAAACAAGAGATGGTTGGGAAAATGTTATAATCAAAATGGAAGAACTAGAGCCTTTACCTTTAGAAAAAGTAAAAGATCAAGATGAATTAGAATGGGTAAGAAAAAGACTTTGGGAGTCACAAGACAACCAAGAACCCATTAAAGATTTAATACACGAAGTAAAAGATCCTGAAACCAAAAAGATGATACAAGCAATTATTGATGCCCAAAAATGTTTAGGACATTTGGATATTGGTTTACATAATTTAATGTATGATCCGAAAAATGATCAATATAAGCAAATAGATATCTTTTAATTTAATATATAGGTTATGAAATTTATCAGAAGTAGAAACCAATTCAAAATATTAGAAAATGTACAACAAGCGAAGTCAGTCTTAAAGAAGTTTGATTTAGGTACATCACACCAAGACTATCAAAAGTTAAGAGAACTTATAGATGATGAGTTTGGTAATTTAAATTACTTGGGTCTTATGACTAAGTATAGATTCGAACAAGAGATTTCTATGGATGAATTAAAGGATATGTTACCTTGGTTAAAAGATAACGGTAATAGACTTCCAAAGAATCCACTTAAATACTCAGAATTCGAGGAATTAAAGGATGATATTATCACAGTAGACAATAAACAAAGAGTAAAAGAAATTTATGATCTATACCCAAGAGCGCAAAAAGACGTAATGAATATAGAAGATGAAGAATTACAGAATAAGTTTTTAAAAATACATGAGATTAGTAAGATAGACCAATTCAAACAAAAACTATCTTCTTTAAAATCAGAGGAAGATATTAAAAGACATTTAAATGAGTTCATTTCTAAATATTCTAAAGACTTAACTGAGTTCGGTACTATACAAAAAATAAAGAAAACGGATTCTAAAATCTTATATAAGAAAGGCGAAATTATAGTAGCTGAGGTATTTGATTATCCTGCTTCACAAAAACTAGGATCTTCTAATTGGTGTATATCAACAGGAGAGGGTTCATTTAATTCTTATACTAGGGGAACTAAAAGACAATTCTTTATGTGGGATTTTTCTTTAGATCAAACTGATCCACTTTTCTTAGTGGGTTTCACTACTAACTCAAACGGAAGTATAACCAATATACATGATATGAGAGATAAGAGCTTAACAGGTAGTATTCCTGAAAAAGTAAGAACATCAATGTCTTCTATGGATATTTCTATAAAACCATTTGAATTCAAACAGCAGATATTTGATAAAGTAGAACGAGAAGATGATTTAGAATTAATCGAATTAGAAAACACTGATTACGTATTACTACACCTAAAAAGTAGTTTATACCTAAATGATATAGTATTTAATAGTCTTACTTCATATGATAAGAAAGCAAATAACTATTACTTATATGACTTCAGTAAAGATTTAAATTCTAATGATTTCTTTTGTCATATTAAAACAAATGAACTAAAAAGTGTTAAGAATATGACTGCTCATTATGGTACTGATACTAAACATTATGTATTAAATAACGGGAAAGTAACAACAAATGAATTCACAACAGAAGAGGACAAGTACATCTTATCTCTTTTCGAAAAAGAAATAACGCCTAAAGACTTAACAAAATATTATGAAGATAAGAAAAAGACCTATTTAGACCAATTGGAAGATTTACCCGAAGAGATGGAAAGTCATTGGGGAACATCAAAACTTATTAAGGACACAGATAATCAGTTTTTATACCAAATAGGACATGGTAGAGATATAGAAAAGTTCAAATTTGATACCGATTATGGAATCAGGTATGACAATAAAAGACAAGACGGCAGCTCTATACATAGTTCTAATCTATATGTTTTAGTTAATAAGAATTTAGAGCCAATGGATAAAGATTTTATACAAGTAATATATGCTAAAGAAGGAGAATCAACAGTATATTTCCATTCTACTGATGAAGTAAAAAGAACTATTCCTAATGTAAGTTTACCTAAAGAAATAGGACAATTAATAGAGACGGGTGATATAGTACCTAAATCAGAAGCTGAGGTTAGAAAACAAATCAAAGAGAAACAAGACGAATTTTGGGCTGAGGTAGAGGAAAAATATTCAGATCATAGAATAGATACATACGCACAAGCATTATATGACTATTTAGTAGAAATAGATGAAATAGATACAGAAGATTACCCTGATTATAAAAAAGTAATCATACCTAATGATGCCCATTATGATTTATATCAGTTTTCTATTTATGATTATAGTTCAATGATATTAAATCAAAGATATAACGAAAGTAGTTATGCTATTGGTACAGACGATGAAATGGATAAAGCCGCATATGAATACCAAAGCCAATTATTAGATGAGTTAGGATATGAAGGAATAAATGGTATTGAACAATTTATAAATGGTGAAGATGTTGCTGATAATTATTTATCAGGTGAACAAAGCTACTTAGAAGAAATGATTAGAGAAGACCCTGAGTATTATATAGAAAAGAAGAAAGTAGAAGGATATGATGAAAAATATGAAGCCTTAGAGAACCAAAAAGAGAAATTGGATGATCAAATATATGACCACGAACAAGATATTGAAGAATTCGGAAGAGATATTGAATCGGGTGAATATGATGAAGATTGGATAAGTAAAGCAAAAGAAGACATCAAAACATTAGAAACTGAAATAGAAGAATATAAAACCGAAATAGAAACCATTGATGAAACCATTGATGAAATGGATGATGAAGATAATGAAGAATATTGGGAATACAGAGAGGAAGATATCGAAGCTAAAGCTGAAGAGTTATATGATGAAAAATATGAAGAAGTAAAGAACGATCCCATAGAATATTTCAAAGAAATAGGATACGAAGAGTCTGCCTTAGCTAAAGAACTAGCACCTTATATTGATAAAAAAGAAGTCATCGAATATATAATTGATAGTGACGGTAGGTCACACGGTTTAGCAGGATATGATGGACAAGAATATTATCATAATTTCGAAGACGAAGATTATTATATCATAATAATTAACAAACACTAAACTTTATTTTATTTATTAATATAAAAAGTAAAATGAAAATAGATAAGAGCAATTATAGCCTAGTATTAATGTTTAGTACTGAAGGCAATTACAATGGATCTTTCAACGTTGTATACAAAGACAGAATTTTTTCTAAAGAAACTGAAATATATGATGCTTCATATATAACAGAAGAAGAAAAGGGTTATCCTCTTTCTGATACATTGAAAAAGTCTTTGAAACAAATTGGAGGAATAATAGGAAAGGAATTTTCCAAAAAAGGATATGTTGTTTCTAATATTCATCTAGAATATTCACCCAATAAAGGAAACATTAAAATAATGTTTGCAACAGGAGATAATACAAACGAAGTTTCTTTTTCACTAATGGAGAATAAGCAAGTGTGTAAAAAGGCATTAAGTCTTTCTAGAAGTATATCAAATTATATGATGAAGAAATTAAAGTAAGATTTGGCAAGGTGGTAGTAACAAAAAAGGAGTAGATTTTTCTACTCCTTTTTTGTTTTAAACTGTTGTTAATAATATCTATGGGATTGTGCGTCATATTACTTATTGAACCTAATGAATGCGTTTTGTGTCATATGAACATATTCTGCCTTTCCTATAAATTCAACGAGATTGCGTTTACCACAATAACTCATTGCGCTTTTTAAATAGTCTCTGAAATTCTCAGTCCAACCACTAAGAGTATATTCTACTTTGCTATACTTAGTAATACCCTCACTAGTGGTTAGTTTTTTCTTTCCCCATTTCTTTTGAACTTCTTTAGTGGACATTCCTCTATAATATGAGAATATAATTTCTCCTTCTTTAAGAAGTTTTTCGGCTTTGTTGTTAGTTATCTCTATGTAGTTATCTTTTTCTAATATGTATTTAGGTGTACATGATTCTAATGTTTTGTTTAGAATCCCACCTAACATAATATAATTTGCGCCAACCGCTAATGCTTTAATAATATCACTGAAGTTTCTAAACCCACCATCAGCTACTATCTTAGTATCATATCCTTTAGATCTCTTGATCTTAGCACACTCTTCTACCAATGATCCCATAGGATAATGTACTGATGTGTTTGCACTAGTCGTACAAGCAGACCCACCGCCTATACCACAACGCACATAGTCTACACCTATTTTACCATATTCTCTAAAGGTTTCAGGGTTAGCTATATTACCTATCATTAATTCTTTATCAGGGAACTTCTCTTTGTATTCCTTGGATAGATCCAATAATTTTTTCATATGACCATTAGCAACATCTACTAATAATTTTTGTGGTGGGTTTTGGTTAATGCTAATAATATCTTCGAATTCTGATATACTGACAGAGATAAAATACTTATCTACGTCTTCGTTTTTCCATACACTATTAGTATCTTCTGTTCTTGGTATACATACCTCAAATCCCCTTTCTAAGAATTTATCATAGTTTTCCATATCTACTACTGTATCCATGGGTGATACGACTAAGGGTAATTTGCCCCCTTTATAGTAGATGTTTACTTCACTTCTAGATTCTATATCAGAGATTGCTGCAGGAACAATAGTAATATCATTCCAATCGAACTTTAAATTATCCATATTTATATTTTAGATTTTTCGGTATAACACCAAATCTTATATAAATAGAAACAGAAAAAGTTTCGATATATCGAGTAAAATAATTTAATATATAGTTTAATAGACGAGACAATAGGAAATAAGAAAAAAGTGAGAAAAAAACAATAATATATATTATAGAAAAAATAAAAGAAATTAATATGATTAATTTAAAATTAGAGCTTTATAACTTCAAAAAAGGTCTAGACTTCGAAGAACAAGAGGATATTTCAAGAATAGTTGAAACACATTTCAACCATGTAGGAAATTATTCTGAGAAACAAATAATAAGATCTCTTAATGAGAAATTATCAGTTCATACTTATGATAAGAGCGTGATATCTCTATTAGAGAACCTTAACACAGACTTAAAAAGTAATGAGTTAATTTATGACTTAAAGGATTTATTTAAGATCATTGAATCAAAAAACCAAGGAATGATTTACAGACAAGCACTTAATGTGTTGTTAGAAATCATTAACACTGAGGATGAATCAGATGTAAAGAATAAGATATTGAACGAATTGGCACTCCATGACTGGGTTCCTGAGATCAAAGTATTTTTACATAACTTACACAGCAATCCTGAAAAGAAAAACAACTTACTTAACGGTGGTGAAGCAAGCAACTTATTTACAATTGTAGAACAAGTTGAAAACGGACACGTTGCTTTAATTGATAGCAATTGGTTTTTCTTAGGGGAAGACAAAGTAGAAAAAACATTATTAGAAAACCACATTAAGGAAGCTGATAAAGTTGCTACATTACGTCAATTACAAACAGCATTAGAATATGCTACTATCTCAGAACATAGAATTGATTTCAAATTAGATGAAAACATTACAGTTGGTATTTCAGTAGATGAAAACTCAACTTTCATTAATGAAGATAAATTAGAGAAGGAAACTTCAATTGAGAATTTATTTAACTCTCCAATTGTACCTATCGCTAAAAAGACTTTCTTCCCATTAATTAAATCAATTTCTGAGAACAAAGATAAGATCGTTGATCTAGATGTTGTTAAACATGTTTCTAACGTAGGAAATCCATTTGTTGAATGTTTTGCTTTTAATCATGGAAATGAAGTTTATCTATACAGAAAAGATTCTAGACAAGGAACAAGTTTCTACAAATATGAATCAGCGACTGAATTAGTAAATGACGTGAAAAACGATTTACAATATGATCTAACTTATTTCTTTGAAAATAAATTAGACAAAGAGGTTATTAAACACAGAAAGTTAGAAGATAAGATCAGAGAGCTTGAAGTAAGCTTAGATGATATCGAAACTAATAAAGAAAGGGTTGACGCTAATATCAAAATGATAGGCGAAAGCGAAGTATTAGACAAAGCTTTACAACTCTTAGAAAAAAAGAAAGAAGAAGTTACTTCTGAGCTTAATGCTGCTAAAAGAGTAATGTCTGATTCTAGAGAGAAAAGTTTTTCATAAATCTTAATATTAATCATCGAAGAAAGAGATAGTAACCTATCTCTTTTTTTGTGTCTAATAGTCTGATAATCAGATAGTTATAAACTTTTTTTAAAGTATTACTATAAGTAACAGCATATAAATAGCACATAATAGCACATAATAGCCCAAACGATTAAAAACCCCTTGTAGAAAGGAAGAAAAAAATTAAAAAGGACTATGTACTTATCATCAAAAAAATTATTCTGTGAGATCATCATTTCAAAAGCAAAAGGAGATCTTACTAGGAAAGCACAATCTATGCTAATATTATTAGCAGATAGAACAATAGAGAAATTCACATACTATGACCCTGAAGATAAATTTGATTGTTATCAACAAGGGCTATACGATCTGTTTAAGAATTGGCATTTGTTTAATGAACAAAAATCAGAGAATGCGTTTGCATACCTAACAGAAATATTTAAGCGTGGTGCTACACAAGGGCTGAATAAGATTCATAAAAGAAAGGGGTCTGATGGTACTAATATAAAAGTTTATAGTATAGACAGTATTAATGATGGGCAAGGAATGCATAATATCATTTAAATATATACTGTATGAAAATAATTAAACCATTCAGTAAATTTTTAGAATCACATGAATTTACATTAGACAAAGGAAGTAAATTTTTCGATAAAGTATACTTTCCTAATATAGCTATTCTCCCTAAAGAGAATGAGGTTTCCTTCTCATACCAATCTCCACATAATTATGATCTAGAAATCGATATTAGATTTGATATCAGAACAGGAAACTTTACAAGAGGAACAATCGGTCATTTAGTAAAAGGATGGTCATTTGATATAGGTAAAGGTCATAAAGAAATTAGTGGGTTCGAAGATGATAGTGAACATTTCGAAACACTAATAAAGATATCACAACAAGCAGTAAGAGAAGAGTTAAAACAATTACAAGAAGTAGCATCAAAAGAACCTACTTTAAAAGCAGAAGGTGATCTATATTATGATACTGACTTCTTGTTTAATACTACTGTTGATATAATCAAAACAAGTGCCTATAAAGGTATGTTTTAAGTGGTTTCTAATTCTTCTTCCTCTTTCGTTAAATTAGGTATATAAAGGTTAGTTGGTTCGTCTTTTTTGACCTCAATACCACTATAATCACCCCTAAATCCACTAATATTAAAGGGTCTTACTATTAGGTGAATACCACTATTAGACTTCACCTCAGTTACATATTTAGTAACATCGATAGGTTTATAATTTTCTAGATCTGCTTTTAATGTATCTAAGTTAAACATTGGGTCTTCTAAGTTCTCCTTATCGATATCTATGATCCATTTAGTATCGGATTCAGCAGCATATCTTCCTGCACAAGAAGAAAACACCTTTGATAATCTATGGTAATTCTCGCTGTCTATTACATCCATGATGTCTTTAGTCATCTTAGTTGCTAACTTCTTATAACTCCTTTTATTTAATCGGATAGTAACTCTTGCGTTATACTTCTCAGCATATTCAATCATTCTTTCTTTTTTATTATCAAAGTACTCAAAACTATTTATATAATAATCTCTGATCACAGCCGTATCCTTGTCCATATCAGGGTTATCTTTTCTTCTCTTTAGTATCTGTACGTAATAAAAATCTTCTTTAGAGTCAAATGACATTAGTTTTTTAATGTCGTCAAAATTGTCAATCATATGTAATAAATTATTTTATATTATATAACAAAGGTAGTTATTAGTTTTTGTTTTAGGGGAATAAAATTTATCAAATATATAGAAAAAATATAAACGAGTATATGAGCATATTTCCCGATAGAAAAGATCTAGGTAAAATACAAGAAGTAGGATACCAAAGCGACCTTGTAGAACAGCTACATGATGCTGTTAAGAACATAGATTATGATAATCTAAACGATGAACCTAATTTAAAAATAAACGAAGTTGAGAAATCTAAAACGTTCGTGTGGACAAGAGTTTATTTAAAGGAAGATAAAGAAAATATCAAAAAGGGGGATAAAGTATTCTTAAAATATATTCCAACAAATGAGGAAATCGAAATGATATTTGGCGCATATGAAAAATTAGGACTTAATAAAAACTTTGATGATGAAGTAACTAACTATATCTCTGATGACGATAAGAAAATACTTTGTTGTATGATCGACCAAAATAGACTTAATAATGATTCAGATGATATACCTAATTTAAGAACGTTTTTTAGGAATTCAAGATACTATGAAGAAAATCTATTCTTTAAAAGAGATCTAGAAGTTTGGGTAAATGGTGAGCAATTAGAATACGCTTCAATTAGTTTTTAATACACTATCGATAAAATCGTCTCTTTTTTTTGGATCTTTATTGTAAATACTTTTCAATATTTCCGATACTCCTTCTTCTATTTCTATTATAGAATTACCGATATCTTTATATCTAGTTAATTTCTCATGACTTTTAGGATCTGTTATCTCGCTGTTTAAGTCATTTATGATATTAATTACCTGCGTACTAAGACTATTATACACAATTCTATCTTCTTTGTCTAAATATTTTGCACATTCATAAGTATATTCTTTTATCAAATCCATATATGCTTTAGTTATCCAAATGAAATAGCACAATTTAACAGTTTTCACGTACATCAGGATATCATAATGTATTTTACTAATAGGAGTTAATATGATTCTCAATAGTATATCTACCTTTTTGTCACGATGATATAAGTTATTTCCATAAACATCGTCTTTTATATCATAATAGATAGTAATTCCGTGTGAAATTAAAACGAAAAAAGCACCACATATAAGTAAAGTAATTCCTATTTTTGAATGTACGGGGATTATAATAAACGAAAACAGAAATAAAAAAGTAACAAAGAACCTTATATAAAATAAACATCTGAGAGCAGAGGTAATAAATAATGAGATTCTATTTGATGTTGTTATAGTTCTATACATCCCTTTTTATCTTACGTAATACTTCTATTTGCGTATCATGTAATATTTCAAACGCTTCTTCTATTGATACCCATTTAAAATCATCACATTCAGGAAATGGTTCTTTTAATTTTTTACCACCTAAATATACTACCATAGAGGTACATTTGAATGGATACTCATATAAAAAGCCATCATATTTATATAAGTATGATTTAAGTTGCTTCTTCCCACTTTTATATACAACGATGTCATATTCTTTGATATAAGAACATTTTTCTAGCTTTCTGATGTCTAGATCGGTTTCCTCTCTAAACTCTCTTATAGCAGCATCTAAATACGCCTCGTTGGGATCTGCGTTACCTTTAGGTATACTCCAAAGATTAGGATCATGATTAGTAGGGTGTTCTACTAATAGTTCTTTGTTTTTGTTAAATAGGAATATACCACATGTTGTTTTCATGTCACAAAAATAACTATATTATTTGAATAAATAACGTATTAATTTCTTAAAATGTGGCTCAACTAAATCTAGTGCTTTTTTTCTTTTACAAAGTTTTACTTTACGTATCTCTTTTTTATCTCTTTTTCCCTTTTCTAAATCTTCATATTCTTCCTTGGTTACTTTGATAATAAAGACATGTAAGTTCTTCTTGATACCATTCTTCTTATACGTATACTTAAAAGAACTATCAACTTGTCTTAATCCTATATCAATACCCGTTTCTTCCCTCATCTCTAAATATGCATTATGAAATAAAGACTTATCTTCTTCGACATGACCTTTAGGTATCGAATACTTTTCGTCACCTTTGAACTTTTTGGGAAGGACTAAGCATATTTTTTTATTATCTACTATTAATGCTATCCCTGCTAGTTGATGTGATTCTTCTTTAAACGTGTTATATTCCTTAATTATGTACATATACTATATATTTGTTTTAAAGTATGAATAATACTTCCCTATTTGATCTAAACTTAAGGGTGGGTATCTCTATACCTGTTACATAATTAGTCATTAGTTTTATCATCTCTGTTACTTCGTTATGTGGTAAATCATATTGTTGTTGAATAATATATTTAGTTTCTATATTAAAATTATAGACTTTAAAATTATTATAGACCTCTAATATCCATTCACCCATATCAGAATAATAACAAGTATATCCTTCTTTTTCTTTTTTGTTTTTATAAATGGATTTAAAATAATAGATCAATGTAACCGTACTATCCGAAAGGTCTTCTTTAATAACTTCTTGTAGCATAAGCTCCCTATTTAAATACCTTAGATTCATGTTTTATATATTAAAATTAAATATATAGTATATGAAAAACTTAATCATAGTAAGCCTTTTACTATTAACATCATGTACTTTTAACAAAAAAGCTGACACTATATACGAATCAGAATATTGTATAGAAATCGAAAATACCGATAAAATAATTTGTTTCGATATGCCTGTTGACACTAATTCGACTTACATATATGTGGACGAATTTGGAGTAAAGAACATATACGATAATTTATTATTACACTACATGATGGTTGTGGAAATCAAAGGGGATGTTGTAACTCTTTCTAATGCGATAAACTCTATATCAATAAAATGGGTAGGTGAATTACCTAAGATACAAGATATGTTTTATATCATAAGTAGTGAAAAAGTACTTGAAGAAACTACATTAATAACATACCCTGAATATATGATACCACAAGGTGAAGCAGTAGAAGGCGACGATGTTGATATAATTGAACCTTAACCTCCGTTAATATAACTTCTGATCATTCTATCTACTTGTTCTTTTACGAGTATTTTAAATTCAATACCTTTTGGTTTACAGTATGCTATTGTGTGTTCCCATTTTGCCATATTCCTATTATATTCATCTATTGCCCACTTATAATTTTTAAGTTGCTTCTGAGTTAACCTACTAGCATCTTTCATTTTCGGTGGTCTAGTCTGTTCTTTCGGTTTCACCTCTAATAATATTTCTCTAATGCTTCCGTCCTTCATCTTTAATTTATAATAAAAATCAGGATAATATCTATGTCTACTGATACTCACTATACCATGCTTATCAGGTTTCTTTAATTGATATGGTATTTCAATACACTCCGCACCCCATAATATAACATTAGGTTCGTTGTCAAAGTATTTCATAGCAGTTAATTCCCAAGAGCTTCTGTAATATAATCCACCTCTTTCGTTTAACTTATAAACCTTACTCGTATTAGTAGGTGTAAATAATCCCTGTCTGTAATTTCCTTTCCCGTTTGGAACGCTATTTAACATAAACTTTTGTTGATTTTTAAGTATATAATAAAAAAGGGACTTTCCTATTTTAATAGATAAAAAAAATAAATTATAATATGTTAATTATTAAAGACTACAATGCAGTAACCATTAAGAATTTAAAAGAAAATGGTATAGAATACGAAGTAAACAAAGAATCAAAAATATTCACTTATCTAAAAAAGACCATCAATAAAATTTCTTTTGGTTATTTCTACAAAGAAGATACTAATATCATTGATCCATATAAAATAAGTAATCGGTTAGTAGAAGCTGATCCAAACAAAGAGATATATAAGAATTTACCATTAGATGCCTTTGAGAATATAAGCGAAAAAACACTAGAAAATTATCCCGATAAGTTTAATTGGAATACTATCTCAAAATTAAACTTATCAGAGCAATTCATACTCAATAATTTTTCTTTATTAAGCACAGAAATATTATCTAAAAAACCATTAGCCCCCGTTATTATAATAAATAAATATTTAGATCTAAATATAAGAACATTATTTGAAACCAACGATATGTGTAAAGTATATATCTATTTATATGATGTGATAGGAAAAAGAAAACTGACAGAAAAGGAATTAGAATTCTTAACATACCTTAATGTATTTAATATGATCAAAAAATATGATCAGAGATTAATCGAACAAAACCGAGAGGATATAGTAAATGAGTTTATAGTTTCTGCTGATATGAAAAGAATTAAAGATATGAAAAGAATTAAAGATACATTTAATGAAAAAGTAACGGAAGATAATGAGTAATATCATTTTTGAACTAGTAGGTCTTATTTGTTTATCTACATTATCAGTAAACGCAACTCCTGTGTTATGGATAAGACACAAATTAGGAATATATCAAATGGATGACGATAATAGCTTTTTAAAGAATAAGTTAATTGAGTTATTGTCTTGTCCTATGTGCTTAGGGTTTTGGATAGGTTTTGGATTTCTGATCACGTCCTATTCCCTATTTGATACTATTTTATTAGCAAGTATAATTTCTATTTTTTCTGAATTATTAAATAAGTTACTAAGAATGTAATATATAAAGAAAAAGAAAATGTAACCATGGATGAAAAAGTAAAACACATTATCAAAGAAGTACACGCAAATAATGGTAAAGTGCCTGCTCATATTGTAGACCAAATGTTTGAAGTACATAACCAACTATTTCCTAAAACAATGGAATTCAATAAAGGGTGTGGTACGTGTAGAAAAAGGACATTCGGAAGAATTCAAACATATTTTAATGATAACATAAATAACCTAGGTAATACTTCTTTTGGTTAATATATAGTTTATGTATGTACTAAAAGAGAAGATCAAAGAATTACTTAAAACGACATCTATCCCTAGTTTCTTTAAAGACAACTCGATGCGTTTCATGAAGTTATACCAAAGTCCCGATAACGATAATGTTAAAGCTGTTAATATGGCTAAGATACAAAAGGGTGGAATATACTTTATGTTGTATCAAGATGAATCTAATTGGATGCAATACTCTCCTATACTATGTTGTGATTTCAGAGATAATAGATTAGTATTCGGTATAAACCTTAACTTCATTCCATTAGAAATAAGGTTAGAACTTTTTGATAATATCATAAATGATCTCGAAGAAAATAATAATCAACCAAACGGAACTACACCATTTAATTACATCACTTTCGAAAAGGCATATAAAATGTTATTAAGATATGGGTATGAATATGCTATTGTTGAATATGAGATTAGTAGAATAGCACAGGTCTATGATATAAAATACGAAGAACTCCCATATTGGATTTACTCTCAATACCCCACACTTAAATATGATCCTATAAAACTATATCAAATATGGGAAAGTAAATTAGCTAAAAGACCCGAAAGACATAAAGAGATGATCGCTAAATTAGTTAAAGACTTCTATAACGTAACTGATGAATTGATCGAGAACAGCGATGCACTCAAAGGTCATCTACAAAGACTTAAAAGAAACTATGATAAGTTTGGAGATAAGTTTAGTTAATTTCCTTTAATAGTTCCTCTATCAATTTATCGATTTCCTCAGTAAACCCTAAGTTTTCTTCAAGCATAGACTTAAAAAATCTACTATAAATCTTATCAGTGAAAATGTTATTTTCATCTACTTTAGCGTACCCAAACTCTTTGATGTTATTGACTGCGTTTCGTATTAATCTCTCTTTCATATAGTAAATATAATAAATATTTTTTAGGGGATGGTTTTATTTATATATAAATAAAATATTTTAAAATATAAATGGCGAGCTATAATCCGAATAACAGTCCAAGTTGGAGTAATAATAACACAGGAAATCAGGGATTTTTTTCGAGAGCGTTAAGAAACATCAGCAGTTGGGGCATGTACTACAATGACATGGTTTCTAAAAACAAAGTAACTATTGGTATAAATGAAGATCCTAATCAGATGTCAGGTAATGGTGGGATGTATGATTTCTTTTCACAGAGAGCCATTGCTTCTATATTAAGTCAAAAATCAGTTGCGTACTTAGATAAGAGCGTTAATGATAAAATAAGAATACTTAGAGAATATAGTATAAAAGACGAAATAAAAGATTTCGTAACTACTATATGTGATGAGGCTATTATTTATGATGATGAAAGAAGATTCTGTGAGCCTAAAAAACTAAAAGACGATTATCCACAAGAGGTAAAAGATAGATATTATGAGATATTCGAAGAGGTGTATAACAACTTTAATTTCTCAAATGGAAAAAGAGCTTGGGATATATTCAGAAGATTCTTAATTGATGGATATGCTGCATATGAAATTGTATGGGATGATAAAGCACAGAATATAATTGGATATGAAGAAGTAGAACCTGTTACTCTAATGCCTGGCTATGAACCTGAATCGGGTACACATATTTGGATACAGTTTCCCGAAGACCCAACATTAAGAAGAGTGATATTAGATAGCCAAATCATATACCTTTCTTATAAATCTCATAACGAATATTCGGAGATGTCATACGTTGAGGGATTAATTAGACCATATAACCAACTTAAAATAATTGAACAAAGTAAGATCATATTTAATATGGCTAATGCTACAATTTATCAAAAGTATGTAATACCTGTTAAAGACCTACCTAGACAAAGAGCAGAAGAAAGTGTTGGTAAGATGATTGCTAACTATTCAGAAGAAGTGAGTTGGGATGATACTATGGGTGTTCCTGAGATTAACGGAAGTAAGCATATACCTTATAATAAACAATTATGGTTTCCTGAGGGAGAAAGTGGTACGCCACAATTTGAATTAATATCACCTGATGGTCATAACTTAAATGAAAACGATATGTTGACATGGTTTTATAATGCTTTAAAAAGAGCTAGTAATATCCCATTCTCAAGATTTGATAAAGATAATGGTGGTGGAGATATTTATGATAACAGTTCTGGAATGACTAACGATGAAGTAAAATTTGGAAACTTTGTAGGAAGATTAAGAACATCTTTTAAAGAAGTTGTTATTAAACCAATGAAACTTCAGATGCTTAGAGAATTTCCTGAGTATAAAGAAGACGCTAAACTATTAAATAGTATTGATGTAGAGTTTAATTCTAACGATCTATTCGAAGAATGGAAGCGAATTAACAACCTAAACAAACGTGTTGAAACTGTACAGAAATTAGCAGATGCTATTGAAATAGATGGAAGACCTTATTTCCATCCTGAGTATATAGTTGATAAATACTTAAAACTTACTGAAGAAGAAAAACAAGAAAACGAAGCATATTGGAAGAAGAAACCAATTAAAGGAGACGCAGGCGATGGATCAGGAGGTGGTGACAGCTTTGGTGGTGATGATGACTTTGGTGGTGGAGACTTCGGTGGCGATGACGATTTCGGTGGCGGTGAAGATCTAGGTGGAGAAGACCTAGGCGGTGGCGCAGATGAAGGCGGTGGAGAAGACGTTGGTGATTTCGAATTCTAATCTAAGGTAAATATTCTTTAGCATATCCTAAATCAATAAGTTCTTGGTTCAAATAAATTTGTTCTCCTGTTTCTTCATTGATATAATAAATCTTAGCAAGGTATCTACCATACTTACCTGTTCTATCTTTAATAGATTGTATAATAACATTTTTTTCAAGGATTTTAGATCTGACATAATCTCTCGATATTCGACCCTGTTCTAATTCTTCACCACGCATTTCAGGTGTATCTATTCCATATAACCTCAACGCTACTCCTTTTCCTTCAAGTCCGTTTTGTTTTATTCCGAACCCTAGGTCGAAATGACATCTAATAGTATCACCATCGTAGACTGATACTACATATCCTCTATATACATATTCTGTTGTTATCATATAGTATATATTTTTAATTAAATACTAATATGTGGTATATAGATATAATATATAAGATAATTAAAGATAATACAATTATTTGCTGATTTTAGAAAAAAGGCGTTTTCTAAGGTAAATATATAGTATAAGAAAAATAATATAACCTATGAAAAACGTATTAATCATTGAACATAATCCTACTTCATTAAAACCCATTAATGAATCAGCAGGAAAAGGTCAAGAAGATAAGTATACATTAGGAGGCGTATTTACAGAATTTGACAAAAAGAATAGAAACGATAGGGTCTATACTTGGAGTAAGTTCGAACCTGCATTAAACGAATTAAATGAAAGAATCAGCACAATGGGTGTATACGGTGAGTATGATCATCCCGATACTTTTGATACTTCATTAAAGAATGCATCACACATGGTTGAAACGGCTTCTTATGACGAAAAAAACAATTGTGTTACAGGAAAAATCAGATTACTTAATACTCAGTGGGGTAAAGAAGCAAAAGCATTGGTTGAAGATAATTCACCTTTATTCGTTTCTTCGAGAGCTGCAGGTATTACAGAAGGTAATGGTGAAGTAACACTTAAAAAATTATTCACATATGATATTGTGGCAGATCCAGGATTTTCCTCTGCTAGAATGCAATCATTGAATGAATCTATGGGCTATTCATCAAATTCCAACTTTCAAATATATGAAATGGATGATGAAACAAAAATTAATCAATTATTTGAAATGAACAAAAATGATATGGTAACAAAACAGCAAATGGTAGATTACTCTGAGTATTTAGTAGAAAACATCAAAGAGGTGAAAGCTAAAATCAACGAATCTATCAAAACAGGTCAAATTCAACCTAAAAAATTAAATGAATTAACACAGTATTACGAAAGAATGCTTGAAGAACAAAATAAGATGACTAAGTACTTAGATTACTTAGCTGAAAATTTACAAGTTGTAGTAAAAGAAAACATAGAATTAAAAGAAAGTAATTCTAAGTTAGAAAAAACTACTAACAACCTTATTAAGCATAATGATTATTTAGCTGAAAACTTAGAGAAGTCTATTGAATTCTCTGATTATATTGCTGAGGAATTAGATAAGTCTGTAGAATACAGTGAGTATATCGCTGAGGAATTAGATAAGTCTATCCAATATGGTGAGTATATCGCTGAGGAATTAGATAAGTCTATCCAATATGGTGAATACATTGCTGAAAACTTAAACAAATCTATTGAATTCTCTGATTATTTAGCTGAGAATTTAGATAACTCAATCGTATATTCTGAATATTTAGCTGAAAACATTGATACTAATATCAAGTACTCTGAATACATTGCTGAGAATTTAGATAGCGGTTTAGCATACACTGATTATGTTGCTGAACAATTAGATAAGTCTATTGAATACAGCAAAATGATTACAGAAAAATTAAACGAATCATCTAGTAAATTATTTGAAAGCGTTGAGGGCGAAGAAATGGATGGATTTCCATCACCTGATATCGTAGGTCTTTCTGAACTAGAAATGGATATGGAAGAAGATGAAGATGAGGATGAAGATAATTTGGATATCAACGTTGATGTTGATGTTGAAATTGAAGGATCTGAGGATGACGTAAACTGCAGAGTAGTTTGTGATGATGACGAAGATGTAAATATAGATGATACTCCCGAATTAGAAGAAGGTGAAACAGAAGAAATTATTTCTGATGAGCTTGATGAAGAAGAAGAGGAAATGGAAGAAAAGGAAGAATTAGAAGAAGCAATTTCTGAAGAAGTTTCACAAGAAGAAGCACACGACGAAGATAAAGACGAGTGTAAAGACTGTGAAGAAGAAAAAGAAGAAGAAGAAGAAGAAGATTTAATGATGGAAAATAATCTATCAAAATCTATCGACCAATTAATATTAGAAGCTAAAAAACGAGAAGCTTCTAAGACAAACGAACCTAATTTCTTGTCGTTTTTAAATAAAGATCAGTTAGATTCATTCTACGCTTTAGAGAACGATGATAGAGAATTAGTTATTGCCCATATAAACGAGAAGGGTAATTATTATTCTACAAGTGATGTACTAACTCTTATGAACGAAGCATTAGCTACGAAAGAGAAGAGTTTAGAGGAACGTTTAGTCGATGAAATGCCTGAGGAAGTTAAGGACAAATGGGAAAAGATTACAGAATCTGCAAAGAACTCAATATTGAGTCAAGCTAGATTACATCCTACTACTAATTGGAATGAAGCGACTATGGAGCATTTTTGGTTAACTCGTAAGTTCCCTGCGATCAGAGAGTCAAACCGTGAATTGATCAACAAAGAAGATAGATTAATCCTAGAGGATAGTTTATCAGATGATGCGATGAATTCAATTATGGAGAAATTTAATTCAATTAAATAAGATCCAAAAACTATCACTTAAAGTTGAAAAACGGAAAAAACACGCTTTTTAATGTGAATATATACTATAAGTGAAATAAAAAAAATAAAGTTAAAATGATAAACTTAGACAAAACAGTAAAAAAATGGACTCCAATTCTAGAGAATATGGGAGTTGAGGGATCTGATCGTTTAGATTGGATGTCAGAGTACGCAGAGTATCATTCATTGAATGAAAATGCTTATGCAAACTTAGGTAATTTTAATGGCATGGGCGGTGTAGCTAACCCAACGGTAGCTGCTAACCCAGGTAATGCATTAGGAGTTACAGATTTCAGCAGAGGATACAATGCTGATGGAAATTCAGGCTCAGGTGACTACGGTCAGCAATTATTGCCTGTTGCGATGAAAATTGCTGCACAAACAATTGGTTTAGACCTAGTAAGCGTAAAGCCTACACCTGGTCCAAAAATTGATTTAATGTACATCGATTTCGCATACGATGATAACACAAACGAAACAAATGAAAGACCTCAGGTTTTTGCTATTGATTTCGGAGCTAATGCAGGTGCATTGGAAACTTTCCTTAATGCAGCTTCAGCAGAAGCAGGTGCTATCCAAAGAGTAGGTGGTTTAACTGAGAGAGTATATCTTTCATTAAATGACGCTGCGGCTAACGCACAAACAGGTTATGATCCAGGTGTTGCACCTGTTGGATCAAAACAATCATGGGTTGAATTCTTAGGATACTCTCGTATCGATAGAAAGCCTATGTTCAGAATTTTCCGTCAGGCTAACGTAGCAACAGCTACTACAGGTTCTGCATGGGGATTTGTACAAGCTGATAACACTTTTACAACTGATGAGGTATTAACTACTGTATTCGGTGGTGGATTTGGTGACACAGCAGGTGGCGCAACTTCTGCAACAGGTTCTAGCACAAGCTTAGAATTAGTGTCTGCATTAGAAGATCACTTACCTGCATTTGCAGCAAACTTTGCTTCTGACAAATATCCTCAAACAAGAGAACAAGAAGAAACTAATTACCCAGGAATTATTGCTCCTAGAGTACAATCTAAGACAATCCAAGCGGGGACATTAGAAATTTCTACTGCTCTTAAGAGAACTGAGATAGAAGATATCAAAGCAAACTTAGGTATCGATATCGTTCAAAAAATGGAGTCAATCCTTGTGAACGAATTATCACAAACTATCTCTAAGCAAATAGTTGAAAAATTATTTGAAATGGGTGACTTAAACCGTCAGTCTGCACCTGGTTACACAACTGCAACTGCTGCTACAACAGTATTTGATTTAGACGTTGATGCATACCTTGGATCATCTGCTTCGCCAGGTGGTGAAACTTCTCACGCTGTACAAAGAAGATTAGTGACTAAAATCCTTAATTCTTCTAACTACTTAGCAACAGAAGGTCGTGTAGGTCCTGCTCAGTTCGTAGTTACTAACGGACGTTTAGCTGCTGCTTTAGCTGACATCGCAGGTTATACAATTAACCCTGTGAAATCTAAAGTAAATGGTTCAGGTCAACTGTATCCAATGGGTACAATCGGAGACGTTCAAATTTACGTTGATCCTTACATGTTATATAATGATAACAGAATGTTAGTAGGACGTAAGAACAATCCTGACCAACCAGGTATCGTATTCGTACCATACTTAATGGCTCAGTCAATCAGCTTATTATCTGAAGCTACATTCGCACCAAGAATGTTGTTAAGATCTAGATATGCGATTGCAGAGTTAGGATTTTATCCACAAAAACAATATATGACAGTTAAAGTTGTAGATACTAATAATATCTTAGCGTAATAACTACATAAATATATTACAGAAAAAACTCTTTGGTTCGCCAAAGAGTTTTTTTTTGTTTATATTTGTCTAATATATAAGGTACATGGAACAAAAGTTACTTGAAATATTTGAAAGTCCTCATAGGATGAGGGAAACGTATGTTAAAAAACATCACCCAAGTCTATATGATAGTATTATATCATATGTGGATTTTGACATTTCTTTCAAAGAAAAGCTTTGGTATTACTATAATAAACTAGAAGAAAAAATTACATGTAAGTGTGGTAAGGAAACTACGTTCAATAAGAATTTTAAAGACGGTTATAAAAAATATTGCTCTGCTAAATGCGCACAGACAGCCGAATCTACTAAAGAAAAAAGAAAGAAAACTACTTTACATAAATATGGTGTTGATAATGTAGCTAAAAGTCAGAAAATTAAAGACAAGACCGAAGAAACCAATATCGAAAGGTATGGTCATAGATCTACGTTTCAAAATAAAGAAGTTCAGAGCAAATGGAAGGAAAATATTAAAAACAAATATGGCGTTGATCATATCTTCCAATCAGAGGAAGTAAAAGGAAAGATACAAGATACTATGAAGGAAAGGTATGGTGGACATTATACCAAAACCGATCATTATACAGATAAGCTTGGTGAAATTGGATTCAAGGAACTAATAAGGAAAAAGAAGTTAGATAAACACAAAGATTTTTTTAAAACACATGGTTATGAGTTTATAGAAATTAAAGATTATAGGAAATTCACCATAAAAAAGGATGATGATATATTCGAAATATATTGGGAAACTTTTATAAATAGGCTAGAAAACGGATATGAAATATCTACTAATATAAACCCATTATATTATACAGGTCAAAGTGAAAAGGAAAAGGAACTCATATCATGGATTAGGACATTGGGTGTAGAAATCGATGAATCTAATAGAAAAATACTAAATGGTAAAGAAATAGATATATTTCTACCTGAATATAAATTAGGAATAGAATTCAATGGTTTATATTGGCATAGTGAAATGAATAAAGAAAAGAAACATCATATAAACAAAACAAAACAGTTAAATGAATTAGGAATTAGTTTGGTACACGTATGGGAGGATGATTGGGATCATAAAAAAAATATAATACAATCTATTATTCTTAATAAGTTAAATAAAATATCTAATAAGATATATGCTAGAAAGTGTATTATAAAAGAAGTAAATAGTAAGGAAACTAATTCCTTTTTAGATAAAAACCATATACAAGGTAAGTCAAAGGCTAATATTAAATTAGGTCTATATTATAGAGATGAATTAGTTAGCCTAATGACGTTTGGTTATCGTAATATAAACGGAACTAAGCAATATGAACTGATTAGGTTTTGTAATAAAATAAATAATATTGTCGTTGGGTCAGCTTCTAAATTATTTAAATATTTTATTAATAATTATAATTATGATAACATCTTATCATACTCTGATATAAGTATGTTTGATGGCAAATTATATGAAATGTTAGGATTCGAAAACATGGGGGAAACTTCTCTAAACTATTGGTGGGTTGTTGATAAAAAGAGGTATCATCGGTTTACATATAATAAGAAAAAGTTGATCAAAGAAGGACATGACCCAAACTTGACAGAAAAGGAAATTATGTATTCTCTAGGTAATTATAGAATTTGGGGATGTGGTCAAATTAGGTGGGTATATAAAAAACGATATTAATTTTTAATATATACTTTAACAAAAAAATAACTTACTGATACTGATGGAAAAAATAATTAAATCCTTTGCTACCTTCGCAAAATCTATTAAAGAAAATGTAGAAGAAGAGATGTTATCAACATGGACACTTACTGTATATGATGAAGATGATAACATTAGACATCAAGAAGATATTGATTCTGATGACGAACTCAAAGCTGAAACAACTGCTAGAAAAATGGTAGATAATATGGATGACTACTGTGACGGATGGGATTGGACTTTAATGCCTAAAGAATTCTTTGCTTAGATATAAGACTTAAATACATATATCCAAATAGATATAACACCCACTAATATCAGTAGTGATATAACATATTCTTTTTTAGTAGCTTCATATTTCCTCCCGAATCCCACTGTGTTATCCATAGATAAAAATATTGCTGTACTCATAACTAAAGATAAAAGTGATGAATTCAAATTACTCATTCCCGTGTACCCAAATGATATACCTATAATTAACCAAAGACATATTAAAAATACAACACTCGAACTTAATCTCATAGTAGATTCCGTGTCCGTTGGCTTAAATGTTCTTAAATAATTTCTCATAATTTTTCTCTTGTTTTCATTAATACTTTTCCTAATCTATTTTCACCTGTCCAATTTTCTTCAAATAATATCTGATCATCCGAGGCTGATATACCCACCCCCCATTTATTATCATATGGAGAAGCTTCGACAAGTGTTCTATCACCACTATCAACTAATGTTTTGTGGGCTTCTTTATTAAAAGTATATTTATGTAGACATACGTTATACATTACACCAAAGCTAATTTTATCCCATTTCTCAGCATCAAAGTTGGGTATAGATCTACCTATATTTTTAACTTTCTTAGGATCGATTTCATTAATACATTTCTCGGCTAGTTCTAATTGATTAAAGAACATACACTTCTCAAACATATAAGCTTGCTCTGAATTATTAAAAAGGTACTCTTGTGTAATTTCCCCTGTTAATATATCATTCACTTTCTTTCTATATAAGAAAGGAGCAGGGTAGAAGTTTGAAAAAACATCTGCTACCGAAAAGAAATATATGTGTGTATCTGTTATTCTCATTGCTTTTATATAAAAAAAAAGGAGATTAGTTTATAATCTCCTTTTTGTATATCTATTTTTATGTGTGTTTTATTTTAATCCTTTCACAACAGTAGTGCCTGCCCCGTATACATTATCAGTACCGTAAGGAGAACCTTTACCTTCTCTGAATCCTTGCCACTTTACGTATTCGTTATACTGTGGTGATCTAGCAAGTTGTTTTTGGATAAGTTGAATGTATTGAGATTCACCTTCTGCTTCTAATATAGTAGCTTGTTTAGTACCTTCTGCTTTCTTAATAGTAGCATTAGCTATGTATTCTTGTTCTAATTCTAGTTCTTTAGCTCTTTGGTTTTTCTGCTTTTGTTCCTCTTTGCCCGTAATTGCTTTTCTTACATTATCAGGTAAGGTAACATCTGCGATCTCACAGAAATGATAGTCAATATAATTAGATCTAAATTCTCTGTCCATAAGCTCATCAAGTTCTAATTCTAAGGCTTCTCTTTTAGTAGAATAAATTTCTTCATATGTATATCTACCAATGACATTCTTAATAGCTCCCTTTACAATAGGATCAATATAACTAGTTTCATATCCTACACCATGTTTTAAATGGAGTTTAGGTGTCTTATATTTAGCAGGGCTATAGTTAACTGTGATATCTACTGTGATATCCATTCCATTCTTTTCCATCACCGAGGATGAATAGTTTCTACTTTGTTGTAGAACATTATACCTAATAAGGTCATTCCAAGGTGCGATAAGCTGTGCGCCTTCTTTATAAACTGTTGATGTGTCTACACCATCATTATCCCATGGTCTAAACATAAATGCTTCCTGACCAGGATCTACAACGTTAACACATGATGTCATTGATATTACTGCGATAGACATCGCAAAGATTTGAATTACTTTTTTCATATTATTTTTATTTAATTTATATTAGACTATAAATATATGAATAAAAAAAGACCCAAACAAGGTTTAGGTCTTTTTTTAATGGAGTGGAGATGGAGGGAGTCGAACCCTCGTCACAGACACTTTAGTATAATACTTTCTACAAGTTTAGTTTACATAGTTAGGGTAAACACCTTAGTTAAACTTATTTTTTTAAACTGTTCTAATCAAACCAAAATTCAGTCCTTCTTATAATAACTGCTAAGAAGTTTGCAGCTTGGAGTTTTGTCGGTTGCTTAGACAGCTAATACAAGTTCTCCGTCTTGTACAGATTCCGTAGAATCTAATGCGTCTAAAACGTCAATCTTTTCAGATACTACGTTTAATTGTTTATCTACTAATTTATTAATCGGACACTTTAATAGACAATCCGATACTTGCTTACACTATCTGAAAATGACGCTCTAATCCAGTCACCCCCATTTAAGTTTCATTATTTTATATATAAAAATATTAGAATAAGTTTTAGCAAAATTAAATAAAAGAATGGATAATAACAAATTAATAGTATTAGATATAGACGAAACTCTATTTCATTGTGAATATGAATTAGAGGATTTTGACTATGTGTTCGAAGAAGATAATATTATGTACTATACTAAGAAAAGACCTTATCTAGAAGAGTTTCTGAATTATATTAAAGGAAATTTCAAGTATGGTATCTATACTACAGCAGGTGAAGATTATACTAAAATACACATGAAAAAGCTGAATTTAGACCCATTATTCCTCCTATCTTATAAAAATTGTACCCAAAAAAGGAAATTTAGTATGGGTGAGCAGAATGGATATACTTCTGAATGGTACTCATTAAAGAAACTTGATAAAGTAAAAAGGTATAGTGATAAATCTAATATGATTGCTATCGATGATAAATGGGAAAGTTTTGCTAATGATTACGGAAACTTAATTAAAGTGAATCCTTTTACGGGTGATATAAATGATACTACCTTAAAGAAACTTATGAAATATTTAGAAGATCTTAAAGGTGTGAAAAATATTAGAAAGGTTGAGAAACGGGGTTGGATGAGTAAATATTAATCATCCTCTTCATCGATGCGTTCTACACTATCAGAAAACCCATTTTGTTTTTTCCACACATCCCATTTTAATATCTCTTTACCTCCCTCTTCGTGTTCAACGTCTTTAGGACTTAAACTATTAGTGTAATCTTTTACCGTAATCTTATCAAACTCTTTAATATGATCCCCAGCTAAAGCTGTTATTTTATCAAAGTTATCTAGATCGATTTTTTCTTTATTTATAATAGTTGCCAATGATTCTAAGAAAGGGATAAACAAAGGATGTGAGAACATAGAAAAAATATCATAACTTATATTACTCTTTAAACTTTGGTTGAAATAGTTTATTAAGAACTCTGTGAATTCTGTTAATGGTTCTAATAAACCATATACATTTCTCATCCTTAATTCTGAAAAAAGCTTTCTGTAAATAGCTTTGTCTTTACCAAAAGAGATTGCCAATGAACACATAGTAAGATAAACAACAGTCTCCTTATCTTCTTCTGCTTCTATATCACTATTATTAATAAAAGCTTCTACAACTTGATAAAAAGATAAAATAGGATCTAAGTATGTATTCATAAACTGAAAATCAAAATCTGATTTCAATTTACCTTCGTTTTCTTTTTTTAGAACTTTGATTGTAATATCTTTCATATCTTATATATTAAAAGTCATTATACAAATATATGATTTAATATATAAACCATGGTATTGAATTATAAACTTTTTGAGACTAAACAAGAAGCCGAATCTTTTTTAAATAATAAAGACATCGATTTAAAGGATGAAAAGTATATCGAACTAAAAAAGATATGCGAAAAAACACCCGCCCTTTTGGGAGTATGTACTAAGCTACTATTCTCAAAGAAAATGGCTATCGATGAAATCAAAGATATTTTACAGAAACTAACTAAAATGAGTAACCAACTGAAAAGAGATAATTTATCTATTCAGAATATACTTGTTGATGCCCTTAAAACAAAAGGAAATAGTTCTGAGTATATAGAGGATATTATTAATACGGTTAAAACCAAAACCGATGTATATAAGTTTATCAATTCTTTACAACACAAAGAAGTTAGAAACGAATTAAAGAACACCGAAGAATATTATAACGATGTAGAAGCAGGTATAATTTCACTAAACCATATCATGATATCATAGAACTTGAATCAGGAATCAGAAGTAGATCTAAAATAAAAGAGATTTTAAACAATTATGTAGACACCCAAATACTGAGTTTAGATAATATGATAAGAAAAGTGAAAATTTTTTCTAACCTTAAGTAACTCACTTTCAATTAGTTACAATAATGTCCTAAAAATAGATGTAAACTTTATTAAAACTCTTAGATATACATCGAAAAGTAACACTAAAATATATGGAATTTATACCTGATTACCATTTAGAAGAATGGGATGAAATAGAAGAGAATGTTTTCGAAAAAGAGAATTTGAGAATAGCCGTAATAGAGGATCGAAATGTGCTTTATATAAAAGACAAAGGAAACACCTTTAGGGAAATAAAAGATATCACGAATTATTGGGAATATAGAAGTTTGGATATGTTTTTAAATACTGAAACAAATGGCGATCAAGATAATTACGAATATCAACATGATTTCTTTATGTATATCAGAGATAATTTCCAACACTATGATTACTTAGTATTTGATAAATCTAATAACCAAGTATACGGGCATAATGGTTTATTTGATGTTGATAATAAATGGGCAGACCAAGAAATGAAACAGAAATATAAAGATGGTAAAGTATTTATAGTTGATGTTTCTTATGATATATTGCCTTTATGTTATGATGAAGGATGGAAAGACATTGATATTATGTCATATAAAGAAGCTGTAGTGGAACATAGAGATAAGAAGATATCAGAAGTGCTTAATATATAACACATGTTAATAGACAAAGGAGCAAAATTTAAATATTTCTACCGAATCTTGAAAGAGGTTTATAAGATCATTGAGATCAATTGGGAAATGAAAGAGGAAGATATAGATAAATTAATCAATATCATAAATTCACATTTAACAGTCTATAACGAAAAATATGCTCATGTTAGAATGAGTGGATTATATGACGAAGATAAAAAATCACTTACTATATTTTTAAGTGATTATGTACCAACCCGTGGAATGAAAAAACTTTTCAAAGACACGATTTATATTAAATCAATTCATAGAGACAAATTCATCGACGACTTATTAGGAGAAGATGAAAGTAATTATTCAATTTAAAACATTATGGAATTAATAACAACTCATGTATGTATGAGAAAAGACCTAGGAGTGCATGGTAATCTCTTTGGTGGAATTTTAATGTCGTGGTTAGATGAAGCTGCAGCAGCATATGCTTGTATAAAAGCAGATAGTAATAGAATGGTAACTCTTAAATTAAGTGAGTTAATGTTCAAAAAGCCTATTAGAGAAGGCGACTTAATTAAAATTTACGGTGAGGTATTAAGACTAGGTAGTAGTTCAATCACTTTAAAATTACTTGTTAAAAATCACAATCCTAAAAATGGAGTAGAAGAAGTTACGACTTCAACTGAAATAGTATTCGTTAAAATTGACGAAAATGGTAAACCCACTAAAATTAAAAAAGATGAAAATTAAATTAGATTATGATAATACAGAAGTATTAGAACATATGATCGATAGAGTTTATATTTCTAATAACGGAAAGAAAGGTAATGATGATAAGATCATTATTGAAAAAGGTGATATTTATTATACCCTTCTATCTAAAATACCTCACGATCAAGTTAAGTTAAGTAATAATATAATAGATGGTTATTTGATATGTAATAAAAAGGAATTAGAAGATAGGATCGAACTATATCCAAACGCTTCTTACTGTATTACAATAGAAGATAAATATTCGTTTTATTAAACAATGTCTAACATTGAGATAGAAAGGGGTTTACCATTTTTTAAATCTCTTTCTATTTTAGACATATTAGCTTCCCATTTATTGAACATAATATCTAAGTTAGATAACTTACGTAGACGGTTTTCGATATCTATGATCTCCTTTTCTTTCTCGCTGAGTTCCTTCTGATTCTCAGTAAGGTCGCTTTCGCTTTTAAGTGCGTCTAATACTTCTTGTTTCTGTTCTAAGGACTTTTCTAATATTAGCTTTTCTCTTAATTTAGTTAGTAATGTGATATATTGTTTTAGAAAGATATTTTCTTCAACAGTTCTATATACTGAAACACTATCTATTTCTTCCTCAACGTCTTCAAATGTATCTTTTAAGATATTCTTCTTCTGATCATAATCTTTAATTTGATCACGATACATCTTTATTAATTGATCCTCTTTATCTAAGAAGTTTTTATCATTTAACATAATGTCTTTATAATCCATATATTCATTCATCTTTAAGATGTATTTAGTAGTATTAGGTAAAAGTATTTTCTGCATAGTTTTTATAATTCTTTGATCAAACACATTAGAATAATCAACATCAAACCCTTTATAGACTTCCATAGAAGTAGCGAATCCATTCTTATCATACCAAAGTTTTATTCTAATAGTATTTAGTTCACCGTTCAAAGGAGTAAAACAATTAACCTTAATAACGAAAGATCCATATTCTGTATTGATCTCATAAAAGAATAATTTAGTATTTCTATCTTCAAAGATATTCTCAGGGTCAGTTACAATGTTTAAATTATAATTAATATTATTCTTATTTAATTCCGCTTCTATAAAGTTCTTCACATAAAGAATGAATTCAGTATTACTTTTCTTTTCTTCTTCTGTGAATTCTTCATTTAGTTTAATAAAAAGTTCGTTTTGTTTACTTTGGGTATAAGATATAATAAATTCATTAATATCATTTTTGATAGTTTCGTCTGTATCGGCTATGTTATAAGAATCTATATGGAATGACCCATAATGCTGTGGTTTATCTTCTATACCTTTTAGATCATCTGATTCAACACTTATCATATAATCAAAACTAGTAGAATCAAAACTAGATCTTTTATATAATTGCATTTTAAATTTGTACATGTTACCAAATTCCATAGTTAATACGGGCTTTAAATGGCTAATATCTTCTAGATCTTCTTCTATGTCAATATCACCCAAAGTAAAATTCAAAGATGTTATACCACCAATGATAATCCCTTTAATTATTTCTATATTCTCAATAGTTTCAGATAGAATTTTTTTTGATCTCATTTAGTTCTCTTTTTTTCTCTCTTATGAACTCTTCTAATTGCTCCTGTTCATCTTTATATTGTTCTTCTAAGTCTTTGATATCTTGCTCAAACTCTTTAGTCTTTTCTTCTTTCTCTGACATTTGTTCTTTAAGCCTCTGTGTTTGACTTTCTCTGTCCTCTTGGTCAGAAAGACTACTAACACTATTTAAATCACTTCTAAGCTTACTTATAGTATCTCTCATGTCTGTTATAGCTAATTCCTTTTTCTTCATCCTAGCCTCCAAATTTAAGATCTGACCCATTCTAGATAAGAAAGGATTCTCTTCTACTATATCTTGATACGCTTTTGTGATATCTTTATCAGTATCAATATTATCTATAATAAGATTTTTTAGATTGCCCTTTTTAGATTCGAATTCTCTTAGTTGAAATTCTAATTGTTCACCAGGACTTTGGGTGTTTTCTTCCTTAAATAATTTATAACTTTTAACTCTCATATCTTATATATTAAATCACAAAATGATCAAAAAGGTGCAACATTATAATATAATAGAATTTATTAAGTATTATTTATCTCTATTTAACTTATAATCGTTAAATAATACATCCCCTTCTTGATACTTATCGAATACATCTTGATCATATCTATAACCTTCATAATCTTTTGTGCCATTATTAGTTACCCCTCCTGATACATCATTTGAAAAAGATCTACATTTTTTACATTGACCATAAGTATTAGGATTATCGTTATATTTATCTTCAAATACCTCGAATCTAGCTTTACACCAAAAATTAGTACAAGTTAACGTAAGGGACTTAGGTTTTTCTTTATTTAATATTTTTTGTAGTTTTTTATGGAAGCTCATCTTGTTCTTTCTTTAATTTATATATTAGATCTTTTATCTCAGGTTTATCATATACTACCTTGGAATGATTTTTATATGAATATATAACTTCTTCTTCATAATCAATATAAAAGGTTCTACCTAATATATTGAATGTTCTCTTATAAACATCGGAGATATGTTTTACTCTTTTAATAATTTGACTAGTGATATAATCACAGGTTAGGGTTTGATCTCTTATAATAAAACAAAAGAAATCTTTTATACTCATTGTAATAAGTTATTTTCTAAGCTAAATTCGTATATAACAGGTAAGGATAACTCTCTCATAAACTTATCTCTACATTCTTTAATGTTCTTAGAACCTTTATTTATATTTAAAACCACTTCTTTGAAATGATTAACAAATATATCAGCGTATTCATCCCATGATTTTTTATAAATATTACTATTTTTCCAAGTATTATCACCACCCGATAACCAATATAAAATATTATAAACATTAATGTTGTAACGCATATCGTCTGTTATTCTAATATCCCAAATTTTATCCATTGAGTAGGCTTGTCTTAGTTTCATGAGAGCTGCAGTTGCTTCCATATAATCGAAGGTAGAGAAATTATATAATTTTGGATTACTTGATTGAAAAAAATACATATTAGATTCTTGGTAAATATAAACTTGGCTTTTAAATTCTATTAAGTTTTTTTCTATCAACATCACTTTTTTCTCTTTTTTCATAATAATTTTTATTTTTTATTTCGGTTATCTATACCTGAGATCCAATTTCCTTTGAAATCCCCATCCTCAAAAATGCCGTTTAGCCACTTTCCATAGAACGTACCCATTAACCAAATACCATACTTCCAACTACCGTGTAAATAATTACCCGATTTCCAAATTATAGTATCCCTAATAAGTTCTATTTCTGCGTCTTCAAACTCAGAATCTACTAACCAAAAAAATTTATGATCCTTTAAAATAGAATTGATATCATTATCATTCTCTATTTGTTCTCCATTAAATTCAAAACTTTTATATCTCATTGAATTAATTAATTTATACAATATATATAAATTTAGGAAAACTGATTTATTCGAAATTGGGAAAATAATTGAAAAAAAAAAGCAACGACTGTAATAGCCACTGCTTTAATTATTGAGGTAGTAATATTTTAATTAAGTTGTTCTACACACAAATCATAAGCTTTCTGTATGTCTTGATTAAGTACAGCTTCTTTTAATTCGTCTGAAAGATCCATCTCTTTTAGTACAGGCATCAACCAATCCCACGATTTATCGTATTTCATAGTTCAAGTGGCGTGATATCTACTATGGTCGGGCCATCTTTTTTTATTAGACAGACCATAATCCATCAAATAATGATCTAACTCTTTGTTTTCATTTAAATATGTAGTCAATAGGCTTCCACCCATAAACATACATAGCTTCTTATTTTTATCTTCTCTATTCATTGTTTTTAGTTTTATTTACCAATGTATTTTACTATAAAAGTAGGGTAATACTTCTACCATATTATAATCCATAAATCCGAATAATACCACGTATATAATCGTGTAAATAAGTACTATTATCATACCTACTATACCCCCGATTTCTTCTTTGCACTCAGCAGGGAGTGAACAAATTATTATTATTATTCCTACTATATACATTATCAGATCTAATACGTGCATGTTTTTTAGTTTTGGGGTTGTAGATATTTAAATACTTCTTTCATACCTTTTTCAATAGCTTTTTCTCTTTTTTTAATTGGGTTATCAGAAGTTTCTTTCTCATATACACACCAAACATATTCAACTCCTCCGTTATATCCATTTCTAAGAGGGGCAACATAAAAGTGTATATTATATTTCTCTATTAACCAATCTTGAACATCATGTATTCTAGGCGCAGAACACATATACCAATGTTCACTAGAATTATCTAGTGTTTTATCATTATTAATGAAAGATTGTGATTCTCTTGATAGTTCATTCATTTCCCAACCAAAAGATCCTTCTTTTTTACCCGTTTCAGGATCTACACTTTCAGTTAAAGAAATCACATAATGATGACTAGATAATCTATTATATCCCACTTCTTTTAATTTCTTTGAAATATCAAAAGGGAGAATATCATTATTTATTTTATCGAATATATTCATTATTTTTCGAATTTAATAGTCACAGATTTAATATATTTATTATCTTCGAATGTTTTAACTACTTCTTTTGTAGCTTCTTTCATTTCGAAAATATTTTTTTCTATTAAATCCTCAAAATTATCATTAGTGAAATTATTAGTACTCCATCGTTTCTGTTTTTAATATATTCCATCTTTAGTTGTCTTTAATATTACAACAAATATACGAATTATTTTAATATATAAGATATGTTATTTAAATATCAACAATTTTTAAAAGAGAATAATAGTCTTAATATTTGGTATCATGGTACACCCGATGGTAGAGGGATAGTCAAAGATGGATTCTCACAAAATACTAAAAGTGTGGAATATTTAAAAGATATTGAAGGTTATAAAGATATTATGAACCAATTAGAACAAGCTAGAATAGATGGTAAAGATAAATACTTTGAGATATTAGATAAGATATCTGATTTCAAAGACAATTTCACTTTTAATAAACCTATATTTTTAAGTAATAATTATAGAGTTGCTTCTACGTATGCTACTGAGAAAAGAGCATTTGATTACCAAGAATCTATACCGAAAGTATTTAAAATGGGTATAAAAAACGAAGGTAAGGTATTAACTATATATGCTCACAATAAACGATTTAGATTTATTGATTCTGATTTTATAAAAAAGGGGTTAATGGACGGTGGTATAAGTTCAGAAAAAGCTGAAGAAACTATAAGTAAATTCAATTTCTTTTCAAGAAAAGATGGGATATCGATAGATACTATTGGAGCTATTGCTACTTATTTAGGATTTGATACAGTAGATGTAGTTGGTGTATTAGATAGTTACCACGGTGGTACTGTAAAATCTACGGTAAGAATGGTATTTGATTCGAAGAATATAGAGATATTAAACTAATCTCCTAATATTTTATCTATCATATAATCTCTCATAAGATAACTAAAATTTTTATCATTAGATAATGTTTCTAAGGTATCATTATATGATTTCTCTGTAACAGTTAAATTATATTCTTTTACATAGTCTAATCTACGTAATAAAAATCGACGCATTAAATCCTTATCTCTGAAATAAAAAGTAGATTGATTTGATGCGTGATCAGAAGGATCTGTTTCTATTCTCGATAATTTATCAACACTTAATTGACTTCCATAATAACAATTTTCTAATTTCAAATTATTATTTAACGGAAAATTCAATTCGTATATTTGACCTTGTGCGAATGGGTTGATGATAACAGTAGTATAGCGATATTCTTCTAGTTTCTTAGCTATACTTTTAGATTGTTTACTAGTTAGACTAAGACCATTAACCATTTCATTAACTGTCTTAAAGGGTAATAATTCTAACTTATTGTTTTTTTTTATTATAATAAGTCTTTATATCATTAGCTAAAAATCCGTTATTCTCTTTAATGTAGATGAAATTATTTCTATTATTTCCCATAATTTGTCTATTTATTACAGCAAATATAACCAATTTTAATTAAATATAGGCTAAAAGACCTATAAGTACTTAATATAGTCTTATATGGCTATAATTAAGTTTTTTATATATAATTCATGAAAAAATTCTTAATTAAATTAATCTATAAATGTATAGAGCTTATAGAAAGGATAGAATATAGAAACCATATATTAGACGAAGATGATAATGATTATAAAATATTATCTGAACATGATGTTTATGGGTATAAAGTTAAATCTGATTCGGGTTATATTGATATTAGTAAAATGATGATCACACAACCATATACTCATTATTATTTAGAGTTAGAAAATGGGATGAATTTGACTTGTGCTGATAATCATAGAATATTTGATCAATATTTAAGTGAAATGTTTGTGAAACACTTAAAGGTAGGTGATAAAATATCTACTGAATCAGGTATATCTAAAGTTAAGATAATAAAGAAATTGAAAAGAAAGACTTCTATGGTTGATATTACAGTTGATCATGAAGACCATAGGTATTATACAAATGGTATATTAAGTCATAACACAGTATGTGCGGCTATTTATATATTACATTATATGATGTTTAATAATAATAAAAACGTACTTATTGCTGCGAATAAATTAGAAACATCACAAGAAGTACTTGATAAAATTAAGACACTTTATAGTTACATTCCATTGTTTTTAAAACAAGGTATTGATACATGGAATGTAAATAGGATAAAATTTGAGAACGGATGTAGAGCTAAAGCATTCGCAATGACGAAAAATGCTTCTATTGGTAATGCGGGTGACTTAGTATATGTTGATGAGTTTGCCCATATTAATAATAATATAGCAGATAAATTCTATAAATCTATTTTCCCTACTTTAGCATCTATCGAAAATTCTAAAATGATTATTACATCGACACCTGATGGATATAACCTATTTCATAAACTATTAACAGATGCTGAGAGAGAAATATCAGATCCATTGAAGAATGAGTTTACACCATTGAGGGTTTATTGGCATCAAGTACCTGGTCGTAATGTAACTTATTTCAAGATAAACCAACATTTATTATTACAACAGAATTTAGATTTAGATTCGGTCTTTGAACAATTGAAAGAAATATATAACCCTAACGATGATGTCAATTCTAATAATATTCCTCTTGTAACAAAGAAAACACAAAGTATTAATAGGAAAACATGGATACATGTACAGAACACAGAAAGATTAAAATATGATGATCTTAAAAATACTTCTGTGGTCAATAGAGATGGTGAAAAAATATTTTGTTCTACATTCTGTGATGGTATTTCTACTTGGAAATTAGATGCAATTAAGAATATTGGTGGTGAGGATAACTTTAATCAAGAATATGATCTTCGTTTCGCATCAGGGTCTAGAAGTGTATTAAAAGAAGAAACCATTGAAAGAATTACTAATAGTAAACAAAAGTATAGACATATTAATGGATTAGAAGAATTCGATAAATTAAAATGGGATTATAGCTCATTAAAATTCGCTAAAGATTGGGATGAAGATATGAGAAAGAATATGTATGGTATGATCTCCGTCGATGTATCTGAGGGATTAGGTCAAGATTATAGTGTAATTAATATGTTCAGATTAGGATATAAATCACAAGAAATAATAGAAGAACAAAAGGAACACTATTCAGTAAGAGAAGACTTTTTTCAATTAACTCAATTTGGATTATTTAGATCTAATATAATTAGTGTAGAGCAACTTGCTGAGATACTTTATGTATTGATATTCGAATTTTTTGATCCTGATAAAATGAAAGTAGTTGTTGAATATAACAATGACGGAAAGACATTATTGAATGCTATTAAGAACGTATTCAACAGAGAGAATGATTATAGTACTTATGTTATGTTAAAATTTAAACATCGATTAGATGCTGTTGATCGAAAGGTAGGTCTGAAAGTAGGACTTAATAAAAATAAGTTTGTTAAAGATTATCAGTTAATGTTAGAAGATCAGACTATTTTAGTTAGTGAAGAGAATACTATCAAAGAGATATCTACCTTTATTTCACATGAAACAGCAGCAGGGAATGTGATTTATAGAGGGGATGGTTCTAATGATGACTTAGCTATGACTATTGTGAATCTAACACAAGGTTGGAGAAACAGATCATTTAAAGATACTGTATTAGATTTCATGGATAATGAACCGAATAATATTATAAATAAATTAATAGCTGAGGTATTAGAAAAGGAGAAGTCTATTGGAACAGATTATGGATCTTTTTTTAAGGGTAAGAAAAATTACACAAATTATAATACTAGAAATTTTAGAGGGGGTATAGACCCTAAATCACTTATTTAAGCTTTCATCTATCATTTTTTTCCATTCGGCAGCACCTTCGTAATCTTCAACTTTAACACAATTTTCCATTTCGGTTTCCATTTCCTTGATTGCGTCTTTTTTAATTATATTAAGGTTCTTCTCAACATTAGCTTCTAGTCCTACTAATATTTGATTGTTTTTTTGATGTAATCTAACAGTTCTTTCGGTTCTTAATTCATTTAGACCATTATTAAAATCATTTAATTCACCTATTGTGTTAGATTCGAATATTTCCTCAGTGAGTTTTACTATCTCAATAAATACATCGTTTTTATTGGTATGTAATTCCAAGTACCCTACTATTCTATCTTTCATTTTATCCATAATCTTATTATTTTATAATCTACCCATACCACAAAGTTAAGGATTTTATTTAAATATATACATTATATAGGTATATAGTATAAACTGTAAAATACCACTTTTAGAAGTTAATATATATATTAGAAAAAAAATATTTAAACAATATGCCAACAGTAGATATAGGTAAATACCAAAGACCAGGAATTTTCATAGAAGAATTTAATAACTCAGCAATAGAAACACCTATTGTTACAGGTATTCAGTCATTAGTTATTGGTTCTAGTAAGAAAGGACCTCTCAATACACCTGTTGTAATTAACTCACAAATCCAATTAGAAAGAATTTTTGGAACAATTGATAGATCTTTAGAATCAAAGGGTTCTTTTTTTCACAGAACTATATCAAGAGTTTTACAAAACACACCCGTAGTTGCTATGAACATAGTAGACTTAGACGACGATTTAGATCAAATCGAGTATAAATCATTATCAACAGCAACAGGTTATGTAAATGATGCAATAAGAGAAGCACCATATAGTAGATTTTTCAATACTTCTGCTTTTTGGGAAAAAGATAGAGAAGCATTTTTATCTGTAACAGACGATAACGCAGGTGACGAAAATAGAGTATTACACTTCACTAACTTAAATAATAGACAAGTTACTATCTTTATAGTAAAGTCACAAAACTCATATGGATTTGATAAAACATTATTAGAATGGTATGGATCAGTTGATAAAGTACCTTTATATTTGGATAAAAATGATTTCGCATCAGACTACTTAGTAGATGTTGTAATGTTATCAGGAGATTGGACTAATTACACTGAATTATCAGTAGATCCAATTTGGAGTCAATACTTCAATAACCAAGGATTAGTTAAAGATCAATTATTCAATTTAGTGAATAATCAAAGTATTAATACGTTAGGGGTATTCAGAAACTTATCATTAATCCCTTACTTCACAGATGCTAGTAACACTAACATCTTTATTGAAGATAGAATTAATTTAAGAACTGATGAAACAGGTATTTATATGGCATATAATATCGACGCAGTAGAAACTACATATAGAAATGGTTTATTAGATTTAGTAGGTAATAATATTATTGCTGATAACACTATTGAAAGAATTGAAATGTTATCATATAATGATGATGTTACAGAAAAAAACGAATATGTTGAAAAACAATTAGATTCATTAGGTAATACACACCAATTAACATTTGGTTCTTATTATCAAGAAGCGGGTCAAGAAAGAAAGGCAGCATACGCAGAGGATTTTGTGATCGGTCTTATCGGACCTTCTGCATCTGAGATTGATGGTACATACCCATCGGATGTAGGATATGGTACATATAGCGTAGATTTTGGTACAACTTCTGTAACAATTGGAGCAGAACAACCATATGCTATCATTGGTGGACAAGCTTTATTAATAGCTGCTACTGATTTTGATTTTGTTCCTGATGATTTTACGACAAATAGTACAAGTCCTGGAACAACACAAAGTTTCCAAAAAGTATTCTTTATTGATACTGACGGTGGTATTAAAACTAACCCTAATAACAATGACCTCACAAATGGTATAGTATTAGGTTACGTTGATATTATAGTAGCATTAGATGCAGATAGAGTTAAATATTTCCAATCTGTTGACTATACACCTGTATCAGTAGGTGAAAGTGGATTTATCTACTTTGATAATTCAACTGATGTAACAGTAACAGTTAACGCTAATCAAAATCAAATTACATATGAATTCTTAAACACAACAGGAGTTCCTGATGTAACTGATTATGTTGGATATAGAAGATGGAAGACATTTAATAATATGTCAGGTATCTTAAGTAGTTCAACAGGAAATAGAGCAACAATATTAGTAGATGAAGGAAGTGGTTCTAATGGAAATCCATGGAAAAGAGCTATTGCTGATCTAGACGTTACATTAGTAACTAGCACTACATTAAATAAAACAATAACAATTAGTGGATTTGATACAGGATTTTTAAATTCTTCTATCTTAGAAACTAACGGACTTGTATTACATATAATTGATAATGAATTTGTATTATCATCAGAAGGTGCTATTACAACAAATAATTGGATTGGAGCAACATATGGTATAGTAGCTGAATACAGTGATTTATATCAAGATTATATAGATGGTAATATAAACACAGGAGATTATTTCTACGAAAACTTAATTGATGGATTAGATAATACAGCCGAAGCATCTGAGTTAAACTATGTTAGATTATTAGATATCAATGGTGATGATTACTTAATAAGTGATAAAGAATTAAATTTCCAAACGAATGATACTATTATCTTACCTGAATCTACAAGTAACACAGGAGAATTGATCGTTTCAGATCCAACTCCAATTGCTACGGGATTAACGGGAGCGACAGGTGCGTATTTTGGATATTTATTATCATCTAATATTACTGATGAAGTAATAGTTAATCCAACTAAGATTTGGTTAACAAGCGGAACAGGACAAAAATTCCTAAGATTTTACTTAGTGAATGATATATTGACAATTGATTTTACTGATGCTAGTCTAAACCCTGGTGCGAGTACATTCAATAAAACGATTGATATTATTTCACAATCATCTAATTTTAGACAAACAGTAGAAATAGAAGAACCTGTAGGATACACTCCTATAACTAATAAAATATTAGTAGATGCTACTAGATATGCTGAAATTAGAATAGGTGATTTCTTACAAGCAGTAGCACCTGAGGCAACTGAATTAGGAGAAGTTCCAAGACAAGTAACAAGAGTTATCAGAAAAAGAACATATTCTGAGGATGTATCATTAGTAGAAATTACATGTGATTCAGCTATTAGATTATATGACTTCAATGGTGATAAACAAACATACAGATTTACACAGATCGATGATTATGTATCAACATATAAAGGTATTAATTTATTTGGTTTCAGATTAAGAACAGCTTCTTTACCTGATAATACTGATAGTAGATTAACAGATATATTAAATGTAGTAGGTAAAGGAACATCTTTATATAACGCATTAACAGATAAAAATATCATTGATTTTAGATACTTGATCGATTCTTATGGATTAGGTCTTATAAGTAATTCTAAGCAACAATTAGCTGATATTTGTGGTAAGCGTTTAGATTGCTTCGGTATATTAAACATGCCAAGTATGAAACAATTTAGAAATGCTGCAGCACCGAGTTTCACTGATAGTAGAGGTGCTATTAGATTTGATTATATCAGATTAGGAGGTAACCCTGAAGCAGTTGCGGGATTTAACTTCTCATTAGCAGAAGGCGATGGTCAAACATGTGTGGCTTACTTTACTCCTTATGTAACAATAGGAGATAACGGTAGACCAATTTCATTACCACCATCATCATTTGTGGCTAACACTTTCCTTAGAAAGCATAATAACGCTCTAACAAGTGTGACACCATGGACTATTGCTGCGGGTATTACTGATGGACAAATTACAGGTATATCAGGATTAGAATATAATTTAACAAATGAAGATATCATCGAGTTAAACCAAATGTCAGTTAACCCAATTGTTTCTAAGAGAAACAGAGGTAATGTAATTGAAACTGAGAATACAGCAGAATCACTAGTAAATAGTGCATTAAGCTTTATCCATTCAAGAGAAGTATTAATTGAATTAGAAAGAGATCTTTCTGATATGTTACTACAATTCCAATGGAAATATAACACACCTGAGATTAGATCAGAGATCAAATTAAGAGCAGATACTATCTGTCAAGACTATGTAAATAGAAACGGACTATTTAACTTCTTTAATAAGATTGATAGTGAAAACAACACACAGGAGATTATCGATAATCAAATAGGTGTATTAGACACATATGTTGAGATTATTAAAGGTATGGGTGTAATTGTTAATAACATCACGATACTTAATACGGGTGCAATTGATTCATCAGGTTTTCAAACTAGTTAATTTTAATAGATAAGAATAAAAAAAGGAGAAATATATTCTCCTTTTTTTATTGTTTAAACTTTTTTCCTATATTTGATACATATATAAAACACCAATATATAGTAATATGCTATCAAAGGAATTCATAAAAGAGTTCAATTTCAATAATAAGTCAGGTAAGATGTCTAGTTCTAAATATGTATCAAAGAACTATGCTGCGGATTATGATATTATTATAGGTAATATTAAAGAAGATATCTCATTTAAAGAGAAAGTATATCTAACTGTTAATGATATTAACCATTCTCCTAATTGTAAGAATCCTAATTGTAATGACAAGGTAAAATTCAGAAATACTACTTTAGGGTATAGAGAGTATTGTTCTAATAAATGTATTGGTTCAGATCCTAATATGATCAAAAGAAAAGAACAAAAGTCTTTAGAAAAGTTTGGCACAAAAACACCTGCCGAATCAGAAGTAATCAAACAAAAAATGATCAATACTAATAATAAATTATATGGTGGTAATTCTCCTATGTCAAATAAAGAAATTCAAGAGAAATCTAAGAAAACTTTAATGGGTAATTGGGGTGTAGAAAACCCTAACAGACATAAAGATTTAACAGAAAAAAGAATTAAGAGTTTTAAAAAAAATATAGATCAGTTTAAGGCTTCTTTCAAAGAAACTAGCTTAAAGAAATATGGTGTGGAACACCATTGGATGGTTAAAGAAATACACGATAAAGGAATTAAAACTACTAATAAGAAAAAACTTCAAAAGGAAGAAACTAAAATTAAAAAGAGGATACCAAGTGATTATAAATTACTTGGAATATTCAAAGAAAGTGAATTACATAACAGAACAAGTAGTAGGATGTTATGTAATAAGGGTCATGAATTTGTCATAAATAATGATCTTTTATATCATAGGACAGTTAAAAACGATACAGTGATATGTACTGAATGTCATCCTCAAAATAATAGAAGTGTAAGTGGATTAGAATTACAACTACTTAATTTCATCGAAGAAAGTTATGAAGGTGAAATCATAACTAATAATAGAACTATTATACCGCCACACGAAGTAGATATTTATCTACCTGAAATCAAATTAGCTATTGAATTTAATGGTCTTTTTTGGCATAGTGAGATCAATAAGGACAAGTATTATCACTTCAATAAAACTAATGAAGCTGAGAAAGAAGGCATACAGATGTTACATATTTGGGAAGACGATTGGCTATTGAAGGATGATATAGTTAAATCTATGTTAAAGAATAAATTCAATAATACTCCTAATAAAGTATTTGGTAGAAAATGTAAAATTAAAAAAGTTGGCTCTAAGGAATACAGAGAATTCTTAGATAATAATCATATACAAGGTTATTCTAATTCTACTTACTCGTATGGTTTGTATTATAACGAAAAATTAGTTAGTCTAATGACCTTTTCTAAACCAAGGAATATGATGGGACATAAAAGTAGAGATAATGTTTATGAGTTAGCTAGGTTTTGTAATAAGACTAATTACAATATAGTAGGTGGTGCTTCTAAATTATTTAAACACTTTATAAAAGAACATTCTCCTAAAGAAATATATTCTTTTAGTGATAGGTCATATTCTAATGGTAATCTTTATAAGATATTAGGGTTTGAATATAGTCACAGAAGTAAAATAAATTACCATTGGGTATTAAACAAAGAGAGAAAGCATAGATATAATTTTGCTAAACATAAACTAGTAGAAAAGGGATACGATCCCAATTTATCAGAAAGGGAAATTATGTATGAACAAGTGGGTGCTTATAGAATATGGAATAGTGGTCAAGATAAGTGGGTTTATCACATATAGTAACCCCTATTCCTAATATCTATGTTAAGTTTAGAAAGAAGTTCTTAGTTCCTCTTACTAATACTCTTAATATGAACACAAATAGTTCTACTGCGATTACACCATAACAAAATAACCAAATATATTTCCCATAATCAGGATTCATCCCATGATCACTGATCAATAGACCGATTACGATTTTAGTTACATAAAGCTCTAATGCGACAAATATTGAAAATGTAGCAATAGCAACAGTTCCGTTGATTATTAATTTACATAATGTGAATAAAGTTTTCATAGTTTTTTAGTTTGTTAATACAAATATACTAAAAAATATGATAATACCAAAGAATTTATGACTTTTCTATATCAAGTTATTTATTATTTGATCTCTTTTTATAATCTTCTCTATATCTATTGTAGTATAGAATCCATATCGAGCATTCGATTTATATTTTTGGTAAAAGTCAATACTCCACAGTTCACCTAATTCTGAATAAGAATTAAATATACTATATCTATTTATACCACTTAAGGCTGTTTTATCTGACCCTGTGGTTATCTTATAAACACCACCTTTAGTTTCTCTTTCTCCAAAATCACCATAATAATACACACCATTATCAACTTCAATAGTAAATTCTAATTTATAATCTCGTGCTAAAGCACTTTTCGTTATATACTTATCTATATTATTGAAAATGGTAATAATATCCTCTGTTAGTGGTTTTCGTTTAATCTTCATCTAAAATATTATTAATACTTAATTCTCTATTCCTTTGTTTGATCCAACTACCATCACGTGTTACAAAGTAGTGATTGTCTTTATCCTTACCTTTTTCGAAAAAACTTATTATATGTATATCTTCCCATTCTAATTGATGGAAAATATTATAATGTTTTATATCAGATATATGAGATTGAGAAAATCCAATTCTATCTATATAATGTAAAGTGATATCGTCTACCTGATTAGTTTGGAAATTCAGAGAAAAACAATCATTAAATCCTTTCATATATCTGAAATTAGAAACATTCCAAAGATTACCTTCTGTGTATATACACATATAATTAATCCTATCTGATATAGTGTTCAATATATCTTCGTTTATATTTTCTGTTCTAATGTTCATCTAAGATATTATTTATGATATTATCTCTATTTAAAATAGTAAATATGTTAGTCTGCGTATAAAATTTTATTTTAGGTCTTGTTTTATATTTTTGATACAGCATTATAACTGTATAAGTCTCATCATTAAGTGCGTGACGTACTGACAACGTATATCTATTTAAACCCTTAATTGTTTTGGGGTTTATGTTAATGCTTTCGGGTATAGTAGTTACCATAAAAAGGTCACCTTTATTTTCTGATAACTTACCATAATCACCATATACATAATCTTTGGTATCCTTTGTATAACCAATATTAATTTTATCTTTAAGTTTAAAGTCACATATACTATAATTGAGGTAATGATCTCTTACTTTATTATAAAGGTCAATATTTGTAATAATATCTAAGAAGTCTGTTGTTATCTTTTTCATGATAGTAAAGAATTTAAAATGAGATCTCTTTTGATTATTTTTTCTATATCGATATTAAAATCCATATCCCCCATGAGTTTATCGTTAATATCATAAAATTCAATGTGTTTTTGGTCTAATATAATACTAATAATGTTATGTATCTTTGTCTCATGGTAAGGGTGTTCATTCATTTTGATTGTTATTTGACAGAACATCCCTTTTTTTGACCAACTAAGCCTAGCAGAATTTTTTGTGTTTACATTATACCAAAAATATTGAAAATTAGAATCAATCATTTTTATTATAGGTATAGTCAGCTTAATCTTTTCTTTCATCTAAATGTTGTTTCATCCATTTATTATATTCGTCAAAGTTAAAGATTTTTTTCTCATTATCAAACCCGCACTTATGACATAAATAAGGATGATCATCATCGGACTTTATTTCCCATGACCAACTACATTTACTACATATTACTTTACTTTCCATGTAGTATATAGTAAAAAAACACTTTTATAAAATAATATATATTTTATGAGAAAATTAACCAATGAAAAATCTATATCTAAGGTGGATAGTGTACACAAAGGTTTATATAAATATGATAAAACTAATTATGATATGTGTATAGAATATGATGGTATCCAACATTATAAACCTGTAGATTTTTTTGGAGGAATAAAAACACTTAAGGATATTAAAAAAAGAGACAATATAAAAACAAAATATTGTCAAGAAAACAATATAAAATTAATAAGAATCCCTTATAATAAAGAGGTTATAGAGTTAATGGAAAGTATTAATTTTAATATATAGAGTATAGAAAATAAAAAAAAATTAAGATATATGTCACCTTTACCACACTTCTCACAAGTAAACTCACACGGGTCAACACACCCAAATACCGAGCAGATATTCGAACCTGTTTATCCATCGTTATTTGAAGTAACATTTGTACTACCTACAATCGTGCAAGATCAGGGTAGAGACCCACTTCTTCTTTTAGAAAACGCAACAAGCGTTGAAGGAATCGAAGTACACAAAGCATTAGGAACACAGGAACAACGTTTCAAGTACAGTACTAGAATGTTCTTAACAATGCCTGAAAATACATCAATCGATGGACTTAATATTAAGTTCAACGTAAATGTCGGAAACGCAGGTGATGTATTTAACTATAACGCATTAAGAGCATGGTATGATTTAGCTTGGAACTCACAAAACGGTACACTCGCTTATAAGAGAGACATCGTTGGTACAATTGTAATCAACCATCACGACAGAAAAGGTTTCGTAATTAGAAGAATTACTTTACATAACTGTCAAATCAAAAACATCGGAGGATATTTAGATTCTGTTGATTGGAGTGATACTACTTCAATACTTACTGACGTAAATGCAGAATTTGTAGTAGACTATTGGACAGATGAAAGAGTAGATCTTGATACATCTGATATTGGTAATGTATATGGCACATAAATAGCTTATTCATATTCCTATTTTTTTTTTTTTTGAAAAGGAGCGAAATATTTTCGCTCCTTTTTTATTTTTATAAAACATTTCACCCCCTTTTAATATAATAGGAAGTATAGCTAAAAAACTATATAGATTAAAATATAAAATACAAGTATGGCAACACAGAGTTCATCAGAAGATTATTTAAAGGAATTTCTTGATCAGAAAGATCATGCAGATAATAAACCTAAAGTAGAAGAAAGTAATAAAGAAGAAATAAAAGACCTAGGATCAGTAAAAGATTTAGATTTTATTGGGATAGATATTAGTGAGTTACCATGTAGAGATTTTTATCCTGCAGGGACTACGGTTAAGGTAAGACCCGCTAAAGTATCTGAGATACAAGCTTATAGTATGGTTGATGATACTAATATGTATGATGTATACGAAAAAGTAAATCACTTAGTATCATCTTGTGTATTTTTAATATCACCAACAGGAGATAAAATGCCATATACTCATTTGAAGGACGGAGATAGATGGTATTTACTATTTGTTATAAGAGAACTTACTTTCCAAAAGGGGAAAGATCTATATATTGAGGTAGATAATGTTCAGATTCCTATTCAGAGAAAAAACTTTGAATTTTATAAAATGGACGACAAGTTAAAAAAATATTACAGAAAAGAAGAAGGTAAATTTATATTTACTACACAAATGGGTGAGGTCGAAATGTCTCCCCCAACCTTAGGTGTCCAAAAATCATTTACTGATTATATGGTAGACCAAACTAAAAAAAGAAAAGTATTAAACCAAAGTTTCTTAAAAATAATACCTTTCACATTACCGAATAGATTAAGTATTACTCAAGAAGGTATCGAAAAGAAATTGAAGGAATTTGGTGAAATGGATATAGAAATGTTCCAATTCTTAAACGGTGCTGCAGAAAAGATGACGTTTGGTATCAAAGGGGTAAAAATGATAGATAATCAGAGTGGTCAGGAGGTCCGCTCTGATGAGATATTTCCCAAAGGGTTTAGTGGGCTATTCGTTCAACATGATGCCTTTGATACTTTCCTTACATAAAAAAGAAGTCGCTGAGGGTACTAAATTAAAAGCAGAATGCAATTTCTTAAAAGAATACTTCTCCTTATTTATGATAGATGATGAAGCACTTAATCGAAATATGTGGTTATTGTCTATTAGATCTAAAGGTGGCTTGTCTATTGGTGAAATAGAAAGAATGGCTTTTTGGAGATATGAAAGGTATGTCGATATTGCTAACAAACTAGCTGAGGAAGAGAAAGACGAAAGGAAAAAACAAGAAGAAAAACAGAAAAACCAAAGTCAAAATAAGTCTGCTAACCCTAGTAGTTATCTTAATAAGATAAGTGGTATGGCTAACAAATTCAAATCCTAATTTAATATATAGTGTACGATGGAAATAACTACACTAATAAACGATTTTTATGACTTTATAGTATATGGTATAAGTGAATACTTATTCGTGTTCAATTTACACTATATTTTAGCATATATAACCATTTTAGTGGGTATTAAGTACACAAATAACTTTAAATGGTATGAAAAACTACTTAATAAAGTAAAGTTATCTGCTGCACCATTTACGGGATTTTTACTTATATTAGCATATACTTTCATAGGTACGGGTGGGATAAGTGTTGAAACAGTTGTTTCACTGTTACAATCTTTTATTATAACACTATCTTTACAAGATGTATTCATCGTTCTATTTGGAGTCCTACTTAATAAACTAACATTTGGTATGATTAAACTTGATCATAATAAAAGGTCTATTATCTATGTTAAGACTAATAAAAATAATGATGATGTTGAATTAGATAAGAAACAAGAAGATTAATACTTTAAATAATTTCTAATAAACTTTATAACACTAGAATTAATCCCTCTGAATGTCATTGGTTTTTCAGACTTTTGTTTAGCTTTAATATCATATTGTCTAAGTAGATCAGCTACTTCATCTTCGTGTAAATATATATCTTCAACAGGATCATATATAGCATGAGGCATATCAATACCAAGACCCTTTTGTTTAAATGGTAAATTAGGATCAGTTTTATCTCCCTTTTCACCGAAATGTCCTCTTACTCCTTTAGATGGGTTTCCATAATTTACTCCCCAATTACCAACGTGCGCACCTTGTCCATAACCAGGGGCATTTACGTCACCACTATCAGGTGTTTGGTGATTAGATTCTTTAATTGATTCATAAAAATCTAAATCTACTTTAGTAGCTAATTCATAATCATAATAAAACATATCACTTAGGCTTTTAGATAAACCTTCTTTTAAAATATTCTTATCTCCTTGTAGTAAGAACACCTCAACTTCTACATTATCTTCATCAATTTCATTGACTTTTATTTTAAATAAATGCTTATTTAGATCTTCGTCTATGAAAGAAAAATCACCTCTGAATCCTACATACTCTTTTTCGAATAATGATTCAACAGCAGTTTCTCTGTTCATTGTTGTTAATTCACCTTCACTGTCACTCACTTTGAATATCAGTTTGAAGTCAGCTTTGTTACCACTGTTAAAGTTTTCGTATAGTTTTAAATATTTCATATAGTATATATTAAAGTTCGTATCTGATTATTTTTAATATATAGTTTATGGAAAAAAAGACGATCAAAGCCTTATCTAACTTCGGTGATGCCATTGATACACTTGTAGAGGAACTAAAGAAACAGAACCAACAGAAAGCTACTACAGGTAGTTTTATGTCTAATCTTTTTGGTAAAGATTCTCTTTCTAAAAGAGTTAAAAGTATACAAGACGGTATTAATAAGATCAAAGAAGATACACAGAAAATCATCAAGAACCAAGAGGATTTTATGAATATCCGAAAACAAGAAAATAAAGGAAAAGAGGGTGGTGTATTTGAAAAGTCAGGAGAGAGTAGTAATATTGATAAAATAAAACAAGGGGTGGGTTCTATTATACTCATCGCAGGGGCTGTATTAGCACTTGGGGCAGCTTTTAATATAATTGACCCTAGTAAGTTCGATATACCGTTGATCGTCGCTATAAGTTTCTCTATGACCTTAATGGGGATGGCGTTAGCTAAGATAATGGAAGCAGGTGTTCCAAATCCCGCAGAAGCTTTAAGTATTGGGTTAGCATTGATTGCTATGAGTGGTGCAGTTGTAGTAACAGGAGCATTAATGGCACTTATTCCTAAAATAGAACCATATCAATTTATGACATTCTTAGGTATAGCAGCTACGTTTACTTTGATGTTCGCATTAGGATTTAGTAAGGCTATTGAGGCTTCGGGTAAGATGAAAGCGAAATCTATCATTATGTTACCATTAGCATTAATAGGTATATCAGCAGCGATTATGGCATCAAGTCATATTTTACAATATGCCCAAGAAATTGATGGATCTAAATTATGGAATTTAGTACAACAGGGATTAGCTTTAGCTGCCATAGCATTATTTATATCCATACCACTATTCATATTAGGTAAGGTAGGATTAGGAAATGTATTAATGGGATCATTAGCTCTTGTTTTAGTAGCAGGGGCGTTAACATTATCATCGATGATGTTAGCACATGGTAATTGGGAAAATCCAATTCCACTTAATTGGGCATTATCATTTAGTGTTACTATGTTATTATTAGCAATACCTGTTGCTATATTGGGGGCGATTGGTTTACAGTTTGTAGTCCCAGGGGCTATAGGACTAGTAATTGTAGCAGCAGCACTTGTAGCAGCATCTTGGTTATTATCCTTTATTAAACCTGATTTCTTTTATACTATATCAGATGCTATAGCTTATTTTGTGAATGTAGTAGGTGGAGCAGTAATTAAATTCGCTAAAAATTTCTTACCTATATTAGTTAGTATAGCAGGAGCATTTATGACTAAAATATTACCACCATTGGCTAAGTTCATAAATGCCATTATACCAACGTTAGGTAACTTCTTAGAAACAATCATAAATTCATTCTTCCCTTACTTTGAACAAATAATGGATTATATGAAGTTTGCTGTGGGACAAATTGATAATATAATATTAGCTATTGGTACAGTATTAGAGAAAATTGGTGGTGTTTTAGGTAAAGTAGGTGATGTGTTTAGAGCAGTAGGCGATTCAATAGCAACTGTATTAGATTCAGTTGGTGGTATAATTGATAAGATAGCTAAGGGTATAATGGGAGTATTTAAAACTGTTACAGAATCAATTTTAAGTCTTAGTCAAGTAGATGGTGGTAATTTATTACAAGTAGGCGCAGGTTTACTAGCAATTGGTGGGGGTCTTGCAGCTATGACAGCAGGATCAATAATAAAAGGAATAGGTGATTTCTTTACGGGTGATGGATTAACGGATCAATTGAAAAACTTATCAGAATTCCATAAAGAAATTTTTATGACAGGTAAAGGTATCGAAATGTTAGCAACAGGATTAGAATCTATTAATGATGTTGATATAGATAGTGATAGAATAGAAGGTATTGTACAAGTATTAGATAAAGTAACAGGTATGAGAGCATCAGCAGACGCAGAAATAGTTACTAGACAGATCATAGAAACAGGAAACTTAATACAAGAACTAAAAGGATTAACTGAACCTGATGATAATAGTGAGATGTTAAACGAATTAAAGAAAATGAACCAAAGACTAGAAGCATTGATTAGTACTAACTCAGGTATAGGTGCTATGTTAGGTAATATGGGTACTGATGAAGAACCTAAATTAGAATATTAACGAGGGAAGAAGTTTTCAATTATATATATTCTTGTTATGAAAGACTTATCATTTTTTAAAAAACTAAAATTATTATTTGACTATTTAAGGATAGTGAAACAAAAGAAGATTGCGATTCTTGATAAAAAGAATACTGTTCAATTAAGATTAGACAAAGCAAAAAGATTCTATACTGTATGTAATTGCGACAAAGATGTGGAGAAATACGGTAAAAATTTAGCAGAGAAATATATTAAAGAGCATATAAACATGTGCGAAAAGATATTTATCAACAGTAACTTAATTGAATTCGTGGGTGTGTGGGATATTACTCAGATAGATGAAACTAATTATTTAATAGTATTTGGGTTTAAGGGTTTTAGAACAGAAAGGCTTTTCAGGAATACAATCATCTTTTCTTCGTTATTATTAGGATCGGGTATTTACTTTTTTTTAAATTTTTTGTAAACTTTTTTCATTATTTGTAATAAGACTTAAAAAAACAAATTATTATGAATAGCGAAAGATATACAGAATTGTCAGAAGACATCATTGAAAATTTTCAAGAAATCTATAACACAAAAAGTTTCCCAATCAAAATTGGATTCACTTACTTAAATGATGATAAGTTAAAAAAGGTAGTAGATATTAAAAAACTATCTGAGATGTATCAGGTTCTTTTAAATAAAGAAATGGTAGTAATTTTCAACGAAACATTATTTGATAAATTAGATAAAGAATCTATTACAATATTAATTGAACAAGAGCTTGATAAAGTAGAAATCAATATGAATAACGGTAAAATCAAAATGAATAAGCCTAATATTCAAACATTTTCTTCTTTATTAAACAAGTATGGTAGAGAGAAAATCGTAAGAGCTAACGATTTAGATAACTTATCTGCTGCACAAGAAGCAGATATGGTAGCTTAATAGTAAACAAATATTATATTTTTAATATAAATAAAAAAGTAAAATTACATTATGGAAAATACCCAACAAGAACAATTAAAAAACATAGTTATAGCGGAAAAGCCCGATATGAACTTCAAAGCATACAATGAAACTTTGATTCGTGTTTTATCACAAGAAGACGAAACTTATTTAGATTCTAAGTATGATGAAATCATGGACTTTATGAGAAATAAACATTCTAAAACTTACAGCGATGGTGAAAAAGAAGCTGTATATAAACAACTTCAAATTCTATGGAATGAGGTTAGTGGCAAAAATGGCGGTAGATTAAATTCAATTAGTTTTGATCTTATCCTACACCAAGAAGAATATAAGTTTGTCAATGAGATGCTTAATAGCAAATTGGAATATGATGTTGACACAATCTTTTATGCTATTGAATTAAAAGACATGTTAGATAACATGAAAGAAAATGGTAATTATGATAGTGCTGATCAAGCTATTGGATTCAAGATGAATGCAGTTGATCTTCAGTATTTATACCACCTTCTTTCTAAGCAAACTTTCAAAGGTTTAACTAAAAGAACATATACTTTCGCAGAAGTAATCAAAAGAATTGCATTATCAAGTAATATCTTTGGTTATTATAAAAATAAGTACGAAGACTTAGCTAAAGCTATTCAGTTTTGGGTAAACACCTTAGAAAAGGATGTTAATATCAACAAAAATGATAAGATGTATCATCTTATTTGGGGGGAAGCAGATGTTGAACCTAGTGTTGCAGAAACAACCGAGTCTAAGTAATTTTATTTATTTGGTTAAGAAGGGGAATGAGATTTATATCTTGTTCCCCTTTTTTTTGTTATACAGTAGGCACTGTTTCTAATATAGCACTATCGTCTGCATCAAATCTTATCTCATAAGACCTTTTCACAGTTCTGTTCTGACCATATCCATTTTCGGCTCTTATCTCTACTACTACATAAGGATCTATACTACTATCTAAAGTAAAGTTATATGGTAAGAACATATTTTCACCACTTCTATATTCTTTAAAACTCTGTACCATTTCTAGATCTATTTCTGCCCATTTTGTAACATCATCCCACAATATAAAATCAGTGTTTTCTAATAATATATTTTCCTGAGGCGAAATTTCTCTCTCTTTAACTTTATAAAGATCTTTAGTCTTATTATAATCTTTTCTTAGGTTTAATATCATTGTCCTAGCTTCGATACTATTTGCGGGTTTAGTTCCTTCATATTGTGTTTCGGGTAAATTGAGTAGGTCAATAGATATATCAGTCAATAATGATTCATCTCTATCTAATAAATCACACCATCTATTTGGGTAATTGGATCTAATTATATCTAATACGTCAAAATTATTTGCTATCATATCTTCTTCTATTCGTAAGTAGTTAGGAGTGTCGGGTTCGTTACCTAATAAATCAAGTAGATCGTTATATAAATTATCATCTACACCATTTCTACTATCAGGTGTTCCGACTAAACATGATCCACTAGCACCCACCCAAGGTAAGTAATTAACCGTTGTAGTTCTTAATGAATATTTATAAAACCTTCTTTTATATTTTACTACATTACTGTCTTCGTATAAAGTATTAACATCCCATGTATCCACTTCTTGGAATTCTAAAGGAGTATTATTGAAGTTTAATACTACATTACCTTCATCTTCTAATACGTTCTCATATATTTTACCAAAATAATCCACCTTATCTCCTGTGTTGTATGAATTAAATGCTTCCCATTTATCATATGTCTTATAGGTTTTCACACCTAATGTAAAATAATCAGGAGAATCATTTGAAGCTGTTAGAAAATCAATTATTGTAGTATATACTGTACTACCATTTTGTATAGGCATCACATAAGATTCTTCTATATTAAAGTCTATCTCTGACATAGTATCATTGGTTTCGAAAACTTTAATAGATGATGATGTATCAAAATTTTGATCTATAGATAAGAAACTCAATTCCCCTGTTATATCTTTAATTTCATGTGTTAGTGGAATAATATTCTTCTCTAACCAATATTTAAGACCTTCTAATTTGATGATAGCTTCTTCTATACTATATGTGATCAACTTATTTCCTTCGAAATCAGTGATTCTATATGTAAGGTTAAATAGTTTAGTTTCTTCATAGTTCGGGTTAGGGAATTGATAAAATTTATAATTATCTGTCCAACCGTCTATGTCATTATTGAATATATCCTCAACCTCAACTTTAAATAGTTTCAAGAACTCTGCGCTATCTACATTTATGTTTTGGAAATATTCATATAATATAAGGTCATTATAACCAAAGTAATTTATAGCATTTATGATACTTCTATATGCACCTAAGTAGTTATAGATATCATTTTTTACTGTAAGTAATTCCTTACGTTTCTCATTCATAAATGTCCAATCAATACCACCCTCATTTATATCATAGTCTTTGAAAATATAAATATCCTCAGGGTTTATAATCTTACCTATATTAGTTAATTCATTTTTAAATCTTTCATCTTCTATTTCTGTTTGTGCGTAAATATCAAACTCAGCTACTTTCTTTTTGATTACTTCTAAAGTTAAATCTAAATATGTAGTAGTTCCTTCTGATGGGTATTCTACTGCAGTTGTTTCATTAGTAAATGTATTATCATCTAAATATTCAACAATAAGTTCTCTTTCAAATAATTGGATTATTTTCACATTAATATTATCATTTGATGACACATACCCAACATCGTTTGTAGTATCAAGAACTCTTATGTTTAAGAATTGGTTTTCATTAAAATTAGTACTTGTTCCTGTTAAATTATCTAAGTCAACTATTTGATTAAAAGTATCTGTTGAGTTGGATGATAATGTTATTATACCTCTATTATTTTCGCTATCATGTGTAAATGTAAATTCTTGATCAGGTAGTGTTACTGAGAATTCTGAGTTAGTAAATGAATCATACGAAGGAAAAGTAAATTTAATATCTTCATCTTCATATATGTTTAGAATATTATTAATAACCCCCTCTGTTTTGGAATTGAACCCGATAAAAGTTTGTATAGACACAGGAGTAAATGATATATTTTCCTCACTATCATTATAATCTAATGTATATGTAAGATTATTAAATATTGTTTGTTGTGCATATCCCTCATCTACTAAATTTAAATCTCTATTTGGTTTCCTTTTTATAATAGGATTAGGTAATGGTTTAGTTCCTGTGTATGAATAACTACCTGTTGATTCAAGGAAATCACCTGTTACGTCATACATAAATAATTCTTTAAGTATTTCATCTTCTGTGTTCTCCCATCTATATTCCCAAGTAGCCTGTGGTGCGCCATCAGTCATGTAATTCTTCCTTGGTCTTCTAATAAACTCTCTTGTCTTTAACTTAATGTAATCATCTAAGGAAGTATCATTGTCTTCTGATAATGATCCATATGTTTCTGATCCGTTAGTATCAAACGGTGTTGAAGCAGAAGCTTGTGATGATAAGTTAAATATATTAGAAAATGCCTTTAGTTCATAAATAAAATCAACATCAATTGATAATATTTGATTATTATTTAAGTTAATACCATATATATCATTAGTACTCTTATTTATATTTATTTTATCAACATTGAAATCAACATTTAAAGTAAAGAATACTTGATTAACATAGGTTGAAAATACTTTTATTTCTTGATTCTGTGTTGCAATATAAATATGAGAATCATTAGGACTAGTAAATATAAATCCATGATCTGTGATATCAAGATTATCAGCAATGATATCTATTTCACTTATAGAAACTAATTTCCCTTCTTCGTTATTAATCCAAAAATACTTATTGAAATTATCTAATGTTATAGAATAATAATTATTAGTCGATATACCAAAGCTAGTGAATGTAGAATCACTGTTTATCTTATTTAATTCCCCATCGTTGGCTACGTACATTGATCCATTATATGGGTTGTAGTGTAACTCACCCGATTCTCTTTCTAGTCCCAAATAACTAGGCGTAGATCCTGTAGAACCAACTCCTATGTTACTAGCAGTTATTCCATCTATTAAGAAATCACCAAATACTACTTTAGTATCAGTATTAACTTTATAAAGGATTTTATCGCTTGTTATACCAATATCTAAGTTTTGTCTACCGAAGATATACATTGCTTCTTCATCTCTGTTATAAGTCATCTTATTCCAATTATAATTTGCTTGGAAATCAAATGATATGAAACTAAAATCAACAGGGTCAATGATCATTATTCTATCACTATCTGTAAATGATATATATGTTTCACCTGTTATATAATCAACTTCCATATCCCAACCAATTCCTAAGTTAGAAACAGTTGATTTTATCTGATTTAAATAAGGATCTATAACATATACAAAGTTATCACTGAGTACATATAAAAGGTTATTAAATGGGTTCATAGACTGCATAATAGGGGCTTCTATACTACTAATAGTATCCTCTACCCTAAAAGTAGAACTAATTAAATTAACTTGATCGGTCAATGCTATATTCTTAAACGTAGAGTTTAAGTAGTCGATATCAACTAAATTAGAATTTAAAGTAAGGTACTTAATATCATCAGGATTAAAAGAAGCTGTTAAACTAATTGCGCTTTCATCATAATAAAAAGCATTCTCTCTTTCTATAGTAATGACTTGGTTTCCATCAGCAGCTTGGTAGAAATTCTTAGCAACCTTTGTTACAGACGCAGTAGAGAAACTACCACTATCAATGTATAGAATAGTATCACCTATTTCAAAGTCTTCTCCAAACGCTAAATTAAAAAATGCGTTTTGTGTACTATTATTACTAGTTCCCCAAAAAGCTCCTTGGTAAGAAAATACCATTCTATCAGGATCTAATTGAATTATATTATATTCTTGATTAACTAATGTCCAATCTGTATTGTTTATACTCACGATCTGTCCTGTTGAGAAACATTCGTCCTCGAAAGAAATATTATTATTATTCTGTACAACCTTATTAGAACTTATAATAAGACCTTCATATCCCTTAGAATAATTTATTATTTCAAATACTTGTTCTCCTTCATAGAAGAATCTACCTACGTTAATATTAATATCGATAACAAAGTTTGTTTTCTTATTGATTATTAAATTATTGAATTCCCTGTCTACGTATATTCCATTATCATTTAATACTTCTGTATGTTGTATAATCCAATTTCCTAAAGTAGTTTCTACATCAGTATCAAACCCTGTGATATAATTTATATTATTGATATTAATACTTAGTTGTGTATTATCTCCACCAAGTTGATAGAAGATAATATATTTATCTAATATAGAATAGTCAGTATTAGCACCTACATCGATCCTATTAATATTCATTAATACATTAGGATATGCTGTTCTAAAATAAAGAGAATTATGTAATACATTAACATTATTATTACCGAAGTATTCAGAGTCTACATATATTCCTCTTTTATCTAATTCTAATTTCCATTTTTCTACAAATGCTTTTAATGTAATATCAATTGATTCTTCCGTATCTTCCGATCCATTACCTCTTGTTATAATAGTGCTTTCTATCACATATACTTGATTATTGATTCTTATCGATATTCCGAAATCATCTATATCATTGAATACTATTCTTTCTTCGTTTCTCTCAGCGTAGTCATCTCTATCTTCGTTGTTTAATGTTTCTTCAATTTCTATTATTCTTTCAATTGTTCTCTCTTTACTAGAAACCTCAGTAGTATAATTAACATTAACTATATCCGTAGCGGTTAATCCAAAGTTAGCGTTTATCTCTTGCCAATATAATCCCGAATCATTTGTTAATTCATTAAATTTAGTAGCAGTCGATGCCGCATCATCTGAGAAGAAAACATAACCTGTTGGTGAAGTTAATGTTTCTGTAGTAATTACATTAGTTCCATTTACAGTAACTGATACATTTGTTTCAGGGTGTGGATCATATGAAAATGTATATCCTGTTGGTGAGAAATTAGTCCCATCTGTTATACTTCCACTAAAGCTATCTACTTTATCTACGAAGAATTTAACATCTACATAGTTAGTTGGGTATAGACTCCTTAATCTAACAAACTCTCCAAGTGGATCTATATCAGAGTATAATCCTAATTGGTTTATACTATCACTATGTATAGTAAATGCGTTATTAATATTCGATATTGCGTTAATATTATTATCATATGTATAAGACAAATCAACTGAATTAGTTTCTAAATATAGTGTACCATTAATAGTTTCATCGTTTATACTTTCAACTATTGGTAAATATTTAGTTTCTTCCCAAAAATCATTATCCTCAGGTGTTATGCTACTAGTAGCTGATTGTGTATAAGAAGTAACACAAGAATATATTTGGTTATTGAAAAGTACTTTACTTGCGTCAGATGGTGTTAAACCACCATTGAAGTAATACTGATTTATTCTATTGAATGTCGATATCTGTGTGCTATCTACTGTTATAGTACCTACATTATTATTTGAATTAGGTATAGTTAATTTAGAATTAGGTTTAATTAAAGTGTTGACACTCGAAGATAACCCGATATAACTACCCGTTGCCACAATGTTTATATTACCATTATATAGAAGTATATTATTTGTTTTATTAGTGACTCTGATTTTAAGGTTATTATCAAAATCATCCATCATTAATTTAAAGTCTGTATAATAATTATCGCCTAATGTTTTAGAATTGATAGTAACGATAGTATCGTCATTATTTTCTAAGTTAACTAAGTTTAATTTCTGACCACTGTATATTAAGTTGTAAAAATTTGGTTCACTCCAATTCGGGAAATTATTAGAATAATCACTATCTATATAATCATATATTTTAATAGCATTAACGCCATTAGCTGTAACATTCGTATACTGATTCGGATCATTAATAACACCACCACTTTGATTTATGAACTCTCTGTTATTAGTCCCTGTTATAATCATCACAGCGTTGGTTTTAGTACTAATTACTGTATATGTTTCTTTACTATTGATACCAAATATATCTCTACTGAATTTAATTTCCTCGCCTTTTCTAAAAATGGTATTAATTGCTTGACCGTATATCCACTTTGAAAAGAAGTCTTTCCTATCATTAACTGCCTCTACTTTAGTAACACCTATACTACTAGTGTTGCCTATTATTGACATACCATTAGTATTGAAAAGTTGGAACTTTTCTGTGGATAATTCATCAGTCTTAGTATCAGAATTATATTGCTGATAGTCAAATCCTCTTATTCTTTCGAATGTACTTATTTCTAGATTCTTGAATGTGTCTGAACTATTTTCTTCAAAGTATAATTTACCTTTGTAATAACCTAGTTCTTCGTCGAATAATATGTTAATAGGATTGCCTTTTTTGTTGTAAAAGACATAATCTCTATTGAACCAATTTTGATCACATGTATTAATTTTAATAGTAGACAACTTCTATAAGATAATTTTATCTATATATAAAATATGTCTATATCGTTAAGTAAACAAAATGACTATTTTAATATATAATATTCACAGAAATAATAACATTCAAATATGAGAAAAAAAGCAGAAAGTCTATTTAAAAATGAGATGACACAACATATAATTGATAAAATAGAAGAAAAAAAATACTTTTCAGGTAAAGAAAAGATAGCAGGTGAAAAGTTTTTTCTTGGTTGTTTACTACTTGAAGAGAAGGATAACATAGAGATAGTTATTGATATATGTGAAAGAGATATAGAAGATAGGACATATGAACTTTATAGTATAAAAGTAAATGGATTAAGTAAAGTGGGATACTTTACTTTAAGTAATAAGAATTCACATATTAACAAAAACATAAAGGATATACTAAAAAAGTTAAAAGCTGAAGAGCGATTAGAACAAATTAAAAATGAAATAGAAGAAGAAATAAAAAATGATAAATAGATATTATGACTATGCAAATACAAGGAGATAGTTATAGACCTGATATTACCAAAAGGTTAAATAGAGTTGATAATAGATATAAAGACGAAAAGATATATACTCAGCTTGGTATAAAATATGAAAATATTGGAACAGAAGATATAACAATCGATCCCAATAAAAAAAAGATTATTATTCATAACTTAATTACAATATCTTCTTTTTTGAGATATTTACATGTGGTTTGGTATGCAGATGATAAATTATGTAGACATCGATTCCCCTTCAGGAACAATTTAACTAAAGTGGAGAAAAAGCACAATTGGTCAGTCAGTGGTTTAAAGAATATAATAACAGTCGAGAAAACTAACGAAATGTTAAAGGAAAATAAAAAAGGATAGGAAACTATCCTTTTTTTGTTTTTGGTAAAAAAAGAGAATATAATATTTATATATACTGTATAAAATGATAACCATATATGATAAATTTATATAATAACCATAATAACAAGAAACTTAAGTTTAAAGTTGATATCACAGGCGTTGATGCATCTGAGGTTAAACCTAGATTGATCATCGAAACTGAGGATAAGAATTACATGGTAAAAGGGAAGATTGAAAACAAGGAATGTAATTTTGTTATACCCATGTTAGAAGGCTTAATCCAAGGTGAAAAAGGTAAAGTGTATTACGAGGTAATCGTATCTAATGAGCAATACAGTAAACTTTGGGAAGAAGATTTTGAAACTATTTCTAAAACTGAAATCAAAGTAGTTGAAAGTAATTACGAAGAACAAGAAGAAGCAGTGGTAGCTCCAAAAATAAGCGTGGTTAGTCTATCATCTGTTGAGGAAGAAGAACTAGTTAATGAGTCGATTGAAGAAGAAAAAGTTGAAGAAAAAACACAAGAGAAAGAAGAAATAAAAATAGATAAAGAAGTAATTATTGAAGAAGATAAAGAAGAAGAAATATCTGAAAATACTGAACGTGTAGAAGATATGGAAGGTAACTTTTTAAACTTCAATGATTTCTTATCAAAAAATACAAAAGGAGAATAATATGGAAGAAGAAAACATTATTGTAGACTCTATAAATGAGGCAAAATCTGCAGTTAGATTGATACAGGAAAAACTATATGAAGATCCTATTGATACTAAAGCTTTATTCCGAATTACGTTGAATCTAAATGAGTATTTAGATTCATTGGGAAATAAAATCCACCAAGGAAAAAAATAAAAAAAAAGATAAATTAAGTTATGACTAAAATTGTAGACCCAGATGATTTATTACAATCAACACAAGGCTCAGATGGAACACCCGATGGAAATGTGTTCTTTGATGTAGCAACAAAACAAATAGAATTAATCAATATTGATGTATTATCTACTGTAGATTACGGTACAGGAGCGACTGCTAATAGATTAAGTTCTGATGGTATAGCACTTCAAGCACTATATTCATTCGCTAAGGAAGAATGGAAAAATGACAACGAATTAATTAAATATGCTTTCCCTTTCGTTGCGATTACCTCGGAGCAGTTTGAGATGATAAATGATTGGGATTTTATATCTAATACAGGTATAACACAATCAAGAGATGAAACAAAAAACCTTATCCGTGATGCGGGTTGGACATTAAGAGATAATAATGGTTCTTCACAAGAAGAATATATGAATATTACTTCTCTTGGTACGTTTAACAACAGTGCGGTTGATCAAGCCTACTATCTACAAGAAGACGGTGCGACACCATCTAACGTAGTATTACCAGGTGAGGTTAACCAAGCAATTAAAATATTTGGTGCATCAGGATTCGGAGATATTAACTTTAGAACTTTCTTTAAGATTTATCTTAGAGAACAAGGAAAGATATATGGTTTCTATGATCTTATATTAGAACAGAACCTTGCAACACTTACTTCACGTAAGTTTACATTGCCTCTTACTAACGCAACAGATATTAAGATTGAAGCTGCAGATGGAGAGATTTCAATTGGTGGTACAGTAGCAGATCAAGCACCATATTCAGGTATGTCAATTGAATACTTCGCAGTTCCACAAGATAGAGGTGGTTTAGTTGGTGGTACATATTCATTTAATGTCATTATTGATGGAAATAATGCATCAGCAGAACAAATTTATGAGTTCGTACAATGGTCATTACGTCAATCGTTTGATATAGATGCAGGAACAGGCTCAGTTAGGGGAGATACAGCAGAGGAATTACTAGAATTTATTGGTGATACATTAAGAACTAAATCTACAACGGATGGTGGTGTTTTCATTGATAACTTTAACAGTGCGGATACTAACAGAATTAACTTTACTGATAATACAGGATTAGTTAGGACATTCCCATTCGTTGCAGCAGGTAACATTCAGTTTAACGATAACCTTGTAAGTGATGGTGATTCTAGATATTGGGTATTCTTTACTAATACAGGTACATTAGTAGCATCTGATATCGATATTGCGCAAACAACAGCTAATGAGGGTATTATAACTACACAAGGTGCGGTTGATTTTGCTACATTTAGTGTGTTGGATTATATTAACATAAGTGGTTTTACTACTGAGAATAACAATGGTATTTTCCAAGTAACTGCAGCTTCTTCAACAACAGCATCTGTTACGAAAACAGATGAAGAACCTATTGTAACAGAAGCAGCAGGAGATATTATCACAATTGGTCTGAACCCGTTTGGTTCACCCGATGCGATTATAATACAAGATGCTACAGGCGATCCTATTAACGGAACTGTATCAGGATCATCACTTGTATCTTTCGATTTTGATTACGATGGTAACATTCAGGGTGGTAGAATACCTGCTACAAACGCAGCCTTTACAGGGGTTGCTATTGGTCTGAATACAGGACAATATGTGGTTACATCAGGTACGATCACAAGAGCGACTACGAACGTAATTAACTTCGTGGCTGCACTTGAAAGAAACTACCTTAATCCATAATAAATATTTAAATTATAAAAAAAAGGAAAGATTTATTAGTCTTTCCTTTTTTTGTTTAAGTCTTTTATGTTTATTTTAAACCCCTCATCTTTTATGTGTGATGCGGTAATATTGGCTCTCTTATAATATTCTTCTTCGTTTTCAAGTAATTCTATTTCAATTTTAGGTATATTACCTTCTTCTATTATGTTATATGATATTAATTCAGCAGTTATCTTAGGAACGATATGTTCTACTGATATCTTATATTTCTTTATGAGATCCTTTTTCCGAATCTTTACTTTAATGACTTCTATTTCTTCGTCATTCTCTTCAAGATCTTTTCTAAACTTTTTCCAATAGTCTTTATCATAATAACCACCAACTTTACCTCTTTTGACTCTTATCTGACCATCGGGCTGTCTAATTATTATATCAAATTCTACTGCATCACTAAGTATGCCTTTAGTTATAAGACCAATTGATCCACCAAGAACCCCCTTGGTCATTATAGAGTTTATTAAGTGATTACTTTGTGTTCCGCTTTGTGTTGCCATTATACGTCAATTACTAAATAGTCTATTAATTTTCCTTCACTATCGTAGTTCGCTTCAACATTATATTCATATAACGGACTTACGTTGTTAGTAGCATCTGTACTATTTGCGAATGTTCTAATAGTAGCTGTTTCTAATAAACCATTTATATCATACACTTGATTAGTAATTCTGAAATTCTTTTGTACTAGACCTGCAATTTCTTCCAATAAGATATTTTGACCATCTATCTTATTATCTATAATAGATATAGTATTGCCTATATTAGTTACGTCATTTAATATTTCATTTGTATTTCCTTCTATAAGTGATAAAGTAGTTCCGAAACTATTTATACTTTGTGATAAACCACTAGTGCTATCTTCGATCTCAGATATACTTTGTGATAATCCGTCTACTTTATTATCTATAATAGACACAGTAGTTCCAATATTAAATACACTCTGTGATATACCCACAGTAGTAGTATTAATAATAGATACAGTATTTCCTATATTAAATACACTCTGTGATATATTATCGGTTGTTACACCTATTCTATTAAGCTCTGTTTCAATCCTAACGAAGTCATTATTATCGATAAGTCCATCTGTTACTACAATGGTATTAGAATTTGGTAATCTTTCATCTACGAATGTACCAACCCCTCTTATGTATATAATTCCTTCTAGACATGTTTCATCTACTACTATTCTACCTGATATAAATTCTAAGGTAGCCACATCACCTGCGTTATTGAAATCTTTAATACGAATATCCCCACTATATGCTCTTAATCCTAAACTAACAACAGAAGCACTTGTCCCTTGGAACTTTAATATAGGAGCTTCTATACCAGGCTTGGCTGCTCTACAGTCAGTTAAGATGGGTGTAGCATCTGTACCTATTGATATATCACCTTCGAAAAAACAACCGTTCATTAATCCGTAGAAATTATCAATATTCCCTGTAATTGATTTAACTACATAAATAGGTTCTAAGTCACTAGAATTAGAAAAAGTACCTGATAAGTTAACGTCTTGGAATGTCGTGTTTACACAACTAACATTATCTATTGTTACATCAATAGGATAGTTTTTAGCAAAGACCTTAATAGCAGAAAGATTTTGGTCGATAACTATTGGCGTTCTTATTTCTAATTGTGTTAAACTATAAGTATCTAATATTTTGAGCGCATCGTCCAAGTTGTTAACAGGTTGTGCAGGAGTTCCAATAGGATACCTAGACCCACTAACTCCTACTACTGAATCGTATATAACAGCTTCATTATATGCTAATTTTTGTGAAGTGTCTTCTATATCGTAATAGAACCCCGATGTATCAACTATTATATTATCTCTAATTTCTTCCGTTACGTGGTTATCGAATGTACCTATACCACGTATAACTATTTCACCTCCTGTGATACCACTAAGTAGATTAACCTTGCCTGGGTTCATATCAAATTCTGCTCTACTTCCTGTTCCGAAGCTTCCCGATAATCCAATTTCTCCTGCATAGTGTCTAACATTGATATTAGATGTATAAAAAGCAGATCCTGTTCCTGTGCTATATGTACCCCCTGGTATCTCTATTATATGATCAGGACTATTGAGGTTAGTTGCTACTGTTTCAGAAATTAGTAAAATTTTTGGTTGATGATTAGGACTTAATGTTAATGTCCCACCTAACATAGTAGATTGGTATATAACACCATTAAATCCATATAGATCAGAAACACCACATCTTTCAAGATATACGTTAGTTGATTGGGGTATAGACATAGTTCCTAATATATTAAAATCGAAGAATCTACATTCTGAAACAGTAAGACCTGTGAATACTAAACCAGGAGCAAACTCACTACCATAAAAGTTAAAGTTTTCAACAGGTTGATCAATTACTATATCACCTCTTACACTAAAATTAGATATTCCATAAAAATCTGCAATAGTAATAGCATCTTGTAAGTTATTAACAGGTTGGGCAATAGTACCCGCAGGATATAACGTACTCGATACACCTATTCTAGTATTTATATTTACCGTTCCTGAATAATCTAATGATTCATCAAGACTAGTATCAATAGTTGCAGCATCAGAGTTACGAATAGACACCGCAGAATTAGTAATCTCAACAATAGGCTCGTTTTCTGTATATAGGTTTGTTCCTATCTCTACAGACACATCTTCTGCTATTAATTTCCACCCATTAATTAAGAAATAATAACTAGGTGCAAATTGTCCTTGGATAGTAGGGTCACCCCCAAACGTCCTAAAAGCCGCAGGATACTTAGCATTATCCGATAATCTCACCCACTCTTTCCAATCACTATACAAATCTACCTGTACGTTAAGTTGTTCAATCCCAGGAAGGACTACTATCTCTTTATTTACTCCATTGAAAGCTACTTTCATTTAATTTAGTGGTAATATTTCTTTATATATATAATAAATATGATATCTCGAAACTAAACTTTTGTTTATTAATTAGATAGAAGAAAAATGGACTTAGAAGAATTACAACAAATCATTAAACAAGAACAGAGAGAAGAGAATATAAATGCTCTTTTCGAAAACAGAGATGCGGAAGAAATTGCATATATGACAGACCTCTCTAATGGGAATAAATTAAGAATAGATAAAGATGGGATGTCAATAGAAGTAAGACCTATTGTAGAAAGCATAAATGTAACTATAAGTATCACATCTTCTTTTTGATATTTTTTAAATATTTTTAAAACATTTGAATTAAAATATACTATATAAGTAATTGATAACCAATTAATATTAATAGAGAGAAAAAAATAATAATAACAATGGCAAAAAAGAAAAAAGAATTTACTTTTTCAGAAATCGGTGGAATGATCGATGACCTAGCTAAAAAGACACCAATTTTAGTTGCGGATGATGAAAAAGAAGTAGATAAAGTAAGTACGGGTATTTATATACTGAATGCGTGTTTATCAGGTAGTTTATTTGGTGGGATAAAGGGAGATGCTATCACAGTGTTTGCAGGACCTGAGGCTTCGGGAAAATCCTTCTTAGCACTTAATGCTTGTAGAGAAGCACAGAAAAAAGGATATGGTATTATCTATATCGATACTGAGAACTCTATCGACAGAAGTGATTTACCACAATACGGAATAGACAACAGCATAGGTGCTTTTAAATTGATTAAAACTAATAAAGTGGAAGATATTAATATGTTTGTTACTCAGCTTTTAGATAATATGAAAGAGAGAAAGTTAAAGGGTGATGAACCACCAAAGATGCTTTTTGTATTAGATAGTTTAGCTCAACTTGCTTCTAATAAAGAAAAAGAAGACTTAATTAGTGGTAAATTAAAACAAGATATGACTAAAGCGAAAGCTATTGGTTCATTCTTTAGATCAATCACTATTGATTTAGGATACTTAGATATTCCAATGATCGTAAATAACCAAACTTATCAAACAATGGATATGTTTCCACAAGAGATAATGAAGGGTGGTAGATCTTTATATTACTCTGCTTCTAATATTACTTTTTTAAGTAAAGCTAAACTGAAGACAGGTAAAGAAGATGAACATGAAATGCAGAGTGGTATTATTGTTACTGCTAAAGCTGTGAAAAACAGACAAGTTAAACCTAAGAAAGTTAAATTCGAGATCTCATTCTCACAAGGATGTAACCCATACGTTGGTTTAGATATGTTCTGTATACCAAGATTCTTTGATAGAATCGGTATAGCCAAAGGAAAATGGGAAGAGTATGATAAGCCTGTTGAAGTAGTTGATGAAAAAACAGGTGAAGTAACTCTAAAAGAAGGTGAGTTAAAAGAAGGTGGTAATAAATGGTATGTAAGACACTTAGGTAAAAGTGTTTGGTCAAAAGATTTATTCACTGCTGATATATTCACACAAGAAGTATTAGAGGCTATGGAACCAGTTGCACAAGCTTATTTCAAGTATAAATCAATAGATGAGATCACAGAGGAGCATAAGCAATTCGAAGATATAGATGATTTCGAAGACGTTGATGAAGATAATTTATCAGCAGAAGATCTTTTTGATTAATTTTGTAAAATGGAAACAAAAACATTTTTACAAGAGTTTATTGATAAGATAGATAATGATCCACATTTCTTTGATGATTTTATAGAAAGTCAGAAAGAAGCAGAAAAGTATTCGATTCACCAAAGAGAAAGGTTAGGTAGATTTATATCTAATTTATCAAAAAGTGAACTCGAATCCTTTTTGTTTAATACCTATATTCCTTGGGAACAGAAAACAATAAACCAATTATATAGAGAAGGTATAGAAGGAAATTCTACTATATTTAATGCCATCAATGAGTACATAGCATATTATGGTGAAGAAATTGATTTAGATGAAGACTTCTTTTCTAGTGGTTATAGAATGGGTGATTATGTATTAATTACCTATTGTGGACAAGGATGTTTTCATAGATTAAGTTATAAAGGCGAAAAGATTTTAACAACTTAATTATTTTTTAGTACATTTGTTTATTATTAAATTAATATGAAATTAGAAACAGAAAGTGGTAATTTAATTTGAATAAATATGGATTCTGATATAGAACAAGTAGTAAATTCAATTGATAGTGATAGATCATTGTTATCGGGTAATGATTATAAGTATATTAGTTATAAAGATAAAGAGTATTTATATAAAGTAACTGATGAATGCACATTATTATATGGTGAAACAATTATTTGTGATCCTAATACCCCAATATATACAACCAAAAAAAGATTATTTGGTTTGGGTAAGAGTAGTAAGACAATAGAGTATAAAACACTTTTTGTCATAGATAAGAATATAGAAAATCCCGAATACTCTAAATCAGATATCAAAAAACTCTTTAAAAGAGCTTATGATACATATCAAAGAGAATTAGAAATAAGAAAAGGAGAATTATTATGAAAGAAGCAATAAAAAAAGAAATGATTTCTGCTATGAAATCTAAGAATAAAGAAAGATTAAGTGTGATAAGACTTATCAACGGTAAGATTACTGACGCATTGAAGGAAGACGAAAATACTAACCTAGTATCTGTATTGGATAGTATGGTTAAGGAAAGAAATAAGTCTATCGAATCATATTTAGAGGGTGGTGCAGAAGAACTTGCTAAACAAGAAGAATATGAGATTACAGTAATCAATGAGTTCTTACCTCAAAGAATGGATATTCTAGAAATAGAAAAGGAAGCCGAAGAAGTTATTAAACAAACAGGTGCTAGTTCTATGAGAGATATGGGTAAAGTAATGGGTATCCTAAAAGGTAAATTAGGGGATACTGCTACACCAAGTGATATTGCTACTGCGGTTAAATCAAAATTGTCTTAATGGATAACTTTGATTATAATGATAAAGGGTTTATAGACTACATAAATGAAGATAAACTCGTATTTTTATCTCGTATTATTAAATTGGATTTAACTAGTTTTGTAGATATTTGTGTAGCAGATACTCATGATAATAAACAATTCGCTATTAATATTAGGTATATAAACAATTTGAAAGAAAAATATAAAGCAACTAAAAGAGATGGTTTAATAAACCATGTTCTAGATGATACTATATGAAGATTTAGAAAAATATTATAATAAACCTAATGATTGGATTCCTGCTAAACAAGCTTTTTTTGGTCGCCATAAAAGGATACCTAGAAAGTTAAAAAAGAAAGGTAGAAGGTGTCAAGAGAAACACCCGTATTTAGAAATAAATCAATGTTTATAGTATCTCTTACAGAAACAAGATCCTAATTATGCTAGGTATTTAATAAAATTAGTAATTAAATCAGATTAAAATGATACGTAATAATAAATTAATAGCATTAGAAAATAACATATTAAAAGAAGTTAGATAAGATGGCAAAAGTTATACGAATTGACGAAACTAAAGCAAATCAAAGAACACATTCAGATTGCGGTGCTGTAATAGAATATTTCCCAAATGAAGTGGAAAGTATAGTAGAGAATGAACCATATGGCGGTGGAACAGATACATATCATTATCTGACTTGTCCCAATTGTGGTAAAAAAATGAGGTGGTGTTAATATTGTATATAACCCCTTTATTTTAATAACAAAATAAAATGGAAAAAAAGACCACAGAAGAATTCTTTTTAGATAAAGAAGAATTGAAGAAAATTATAGTGAAAGATATGATCAAGAAAGGTCATATCAGCGAAGATATTGATATTAAAGATATTATCATATCAGAGGTTACTAAAACAGAATCAGAACCTGCTGCAGATCTACGTGAAGCTATGTATTATGATGCGTTTAAAGGTATTAGAATTAGAGTAGAATATTAATATGAATAAGAAAGATTCAAAAATAATAGCTGAAACAATAACTAATGAGGAATTATTGGATATGTTTAATAACGCTAAAGAAAATATAACTGATTGGACTAAGGTTAGTAGTGTTAATAAAGGAATGACCAAAGGAGTAAGTTGGAATATCCTAGCTAAAGACTTTGATATGAATCATAAATATCACATTTTAGCTAAAACAAACATGGTACGTGAGTTCGGAGAATTTCTTCCTGATCAACTAAAGCCACAGAAGATCAATAAACAATCTTCTAATAACCCACTTGTTCACCAAGAACCTAAATTCAATGGATAGTTATATAGTGGTAAAAGAATATTTAGGTATAAAAGAAGGTACTGTTATATCTCCCGATAATGATAAATATATTATCGAAGTAGAAGGTAATAACTTAGAAATATGTAAAACAAACCTAGATAGTTTGGATAATTTTGAGAAACAAGATCCGTTATCTATCGAAGAAATCACAGAGGAATCTGATACTAAGAAAAGATATAGAGTACAAATAGATATCAATTGCACAGAAACTAAGAGGAAAGAAATAGAATCTTTTCTTAGAGAAAATCTAAATGATATTTTAAATTAATCAACAAAAATAACTTTATTTATATAATATATAAATAAAAGATAGTTATATAAATGGATAAAAAATTTGAGAAGTTATTTAATAAGTATTTCAGCCTAGATAATTTTGATGGTGATGAGGAACTTATGGAAAACTTTAAAGAGTTATTCCTTAGTATGATGAACGTAAGTGAAAGTAAAATAGAAGATGTCAAGGATATTGATATGTTTAACATAGGAGAAGATATGAAAAATATAATGAAAGGTAACGAAGAGTTCAAAACATTAAACGGGGAACAAACACAAACTATCATCAATAAGTTTAATATGAAAATTAAATCGATAGAGACTAACAGAGAACCGAATATGCAAATATCGATGATTAAAGTAAGTGAAGAATGGACGACTGAAAACTCTAATTATATTATACAACAATCATATTACTTAAATTTAAATTCTTTCAACGAAAGGAAATATGACGTGAAGCTTCTGACGATTGATGAATTAATAGAAGCTAATTTATTTAATTCCAAAGAACATGAGCCTTTTATGGCTGAGTTACTTGACGTAGATAAAGAGATCTTTTATAATAAATTAATCGATATATCTTTAGAATATGAGAACTATGAGGACGCAGCATTTTATAGAGATCTCATAGACAGTAAATAGAGATATATTAATAGAGAATCATTTACATCTTCATGTGGCTTAGGCACATTCTTACCTATTTCTATACCTTTTAAATAATCTACATAACGTTTAATATTGGTGGGTACATTACCCCAATCATCTTTTTCAATAATAGCATTTAACATTTCTACTTTAGTGAATTTACCACCCGCTAAACCTTCACTATTTCTATGCTCTAATACTATTCTCTTTTTCTTTTTCCCTATTTCTTTCTCAATAGGAGGATAAACCATTTTACAAGTTTCTAATTTCAATGTACTTGGACTAATGATCATTATATCAGTTGTTATTCTTAATAATTCATTTCTTAAAAGCGTACCAAATTGTACTAGGTCAATTAAATTGCCCGCACTAGATCCATAGCTATATCCCTCAATTCCTACAATAGTATCACTATTTAAGTCGATTGTTTTTAATATAGAATCGATAACTTTAGTTACTACCTTTTTATATTCGATCAATTTAAATACTTGTTCTTCTTGGTAATTATCATAATTTACTTTTCTATGGAACTCAAAACTAACATAAGGTTCTATATCTAAGAACCATTTACTTAAATTACCTTTCTTTGTGATTGCACTATCTTCGTAACTATAGTTAAATAGCTGTCCATTTACACAAAGACCCGTTGATGTTATACTTGGGTCTATACCGATTATATTCATTAATCATATTATTTTTTGTAGATTATATATAAAAGTGGAAGGGAGCTATCCTTTTTAATACATAGGTCATGAAAAAATCTATTTATTTAATATCTTATTTCCTTGATGATGAGGAAAAAGCATATAAGATAGGATATACTAAAAGAGAAGTGGGAACAAGAGTAAAGGAACTAAAAACAGCAAACCCTAATGATCTTATTATAGAAAAGGTATATGAAACAGATCAATATACATCTAATATCGAGAGAATGTTACATAAAGAGTTCAAACACAAGAAGATAGATGGTGAATGGTTTTTATTAGATGATGAAGATGTGAGTAAATTTGAATCACTTTGTGATAAGTTTTACCAAACATTTGATATGTTACAAAACCAAAATACATATATAATCGATAATAATATCACATATAAATAAACTTTTTGGTTGTTATTGAATAACATATGTAAAAGAATTTTATATATGAAAATATCGATAAAACCCAGTGATATCATAAAAAGAGCTTTGTGGTACAAATATGAAAATTATATCTTAGATGGGAAGTCTAAAGAAGAAATACGTAAAATCATCAACGAAGACGAAGAATTCGAAATCAGAGAAGAAGACGCTCTTATTATTAATTTTATTACCTGTATAGAAACAGACAACCTAAGACATAAATTAAACGATCATATTAAACACTTATTTGATATCAGATCTACTGAAATAGCTACAGATAAGAAAAGTAACCAAATAGTTATTACAAAGAATCTTATTGAGAATGAATTGGAGAAATTCTTAAAGAATTTTCCTGATGAATGGGAATCAGAGCTTAATTATAAGCAAGGGATAAAAGACCTTAAAAAATACATAGCTGTATTAAAAGAAAGGTTACAGAAGCTACAAATACATAATAGTGACTTCCAAGGAAAGACTATTGAGTATGTACAAGTTAACCATGTTAAAAAAATGTTAGAATTTAACCATTAATATGAAAGATTATTACAATATATTAGGTGTCAGTAAAGACGTATCTGATGCAGAATTAAAGAAAGTATATAGAAAGTTATCTAAGAAGTATCACCCTGATATTTCAAAAGAAGCTAATGCTGAAGATAAATTCAAAGAAGTATCTGAGGCATATGAAGTACTTTCTGATTCTCAGAAAAGACAAAAATATGATAGAGGTGGATCTAATGATCCATTCGGAGGCTTTGGTGGCTTCGGTGGAGATCCATTCGGAGATATGTTTGGTGACTTCTTCGGTAACAAGAGAGCATCTAGAACAAGGGATAATACTAATTTAGATATTGTTTTGGATGTGGATCTTACTTTAGATGAAGTAGAACTAGGTGGCACTAAGAAGATTAGATACAAAAGAACTATGAATTGCCAAACTTGTAAGGGAGAAGGTGGTGATGGTTCTTCTACTTGTAGCTCTTGTAATGGAAGAGGAAGAAGGGTAGAAAGGGTTCAAACACCCATGGGGATATTACAGACAGAAACCATATGTCCTAATTGTGGCGGTTCGGGTCAAACTATTGCTAATACCTGTAATAGCTGTCATGGAAAAAGCAGAGAAGAAAAATTCGAAGAAACGGTTGTTAACTTTGGTAAAGGTGTTTCAGAATCCATGAAGTATAAATATAACGGTAAAGGACATCAGAGAAAAGGAAGAAAGGGAGATTTGTATATTCGTTTTGTTATCAGGAATCATCCTATATTTAAAAGAAACGACACAACTCTCATACAAGAAGTAACTGTTCCTTTTAATGTCCTAATGTTAGGTGGTGAAATTACTGTATCAGGGTTAAATGGGAAAAGTTATAAGTTGAATGTTCCTAAACTTTCTAGAACGGGAGCATCGTTAAGACTTAAAGATAAAGGATTACCTTATTCGGAAGGACAATTAAGAGGCGATATGATCGTAGTATTGAATATAGATTTACCTAAAGAGCTAACAGAAGAAGAAATTGGTATAATCGAGCAACTGAACGAAAAGGATAATTTTATATATAATATTAAAAAGTAAACAATTATGTTAAATATAAAAGTAGATGATAAGGGCAGTAAGAACGCTATAGAGAAAGCCTTAAAGCAATATAAGAATAAGGTAAGAGATACTAAAATGATGGATAAACTTAGAGAAAAGAAAGAATACAAAAAGAAATCTGTTAAAAGAAGAGAAGAAATCAATAAAGCAGTATACGTAGAGAAAAAATTTAAATCTAATGATCAGTAACGAAATTTTAATTAGTTTAATTTTTGCGTTTATAATATTCGTAATTTTTTTAATAATGTCATTCACTAAAAGGGAAGACTATTATTTGGATGATTATACAGAAGATGATCATCCTGATAACGTGCGTTTTATTGAAAAAAATATTGAGGAAAAAGAAAAGCTTAGGTATGAAACAGAGATAGGAAGTCTTAAAGAAGACTTAGATAAGTTTCAAGCTAAGGAAATCGAGTTTGATCATAAACTTGACGTTTTATATAATAAAAACAAAGAACTCAGTGATCAGATATCACAAATGAACAGCGAGAGAGATCAATTAGAAAAGAGAAAATCTGATTTAGAATCTGATATCAACAAAGAAAAGGGATTGATCAATAAATTAAATGAAGATTTTGGTGAAATTTCTAAACAAAATAAAAATCTTAAAGAACTAAAGACCAAATTAGTTGAGAATGTTAAAGATCTCGAAGAGAAAAATAATGAATACATTTCTTCCCTTAATGAGAAAGAGGTAGAGTTATCTAATATAGGGAAAGAATTATCCGATGAAAAAATCAAATTGAATGATAATGTATCAGAGTTATCTGAGGTTAATTCAAAACTAGGAGAATATAAAGAAGAACTAGATAAAGTAACCGAAGAAAAAGAAGAACTATCTATTGAATTAGAAAACCATCTTTTAGTAGAAGAGGGATTGAATAAAGATATAACTAATGTAAAGAATAAATTAAAAGAGCTTGATAATATTAAAGAAGAAAATAAGAACTTATTAAAATCTAAAGAAAAATTATCTACATTAACTAAGGATTTTGATAAAGAAGTTAAATTAAGATATAAAACTGAGAAAGAATTAGAAACAGCAATAGATGATAGGAATCACTTTTCTAAACTAATTGATAAAAAAGAAAACGTCATAAGAAAGCTTAACGATAAGATTGCAGAGTTATCAGAAAAAGAAACATATGTGTTTGAGGGCATAGATGATTTGGGTGTATTCAAAGATGTATATTCTCTTGAACCTTCAGGTAATATGCCAAAAGAATTAATTAAGAAGATACAAGATATAAATGAACAATTAGATTCTGATCAATTTGCTTATTATGTAATCAATACTATGAACAATGTAGTAAATGTTAATATCAAAAACATTACCGAGATTGAAAAATACGTAGAATTACTTAACCAAGAATCTACAAGAGGTAAATATAAAGTGTTTCTAATATTAAGAAATAAAGTTTACCAAAGTACTATACACTAATGATAAAGGTAATTTATAATATGGAATTTTATGATACGATAGAAGTCGTATATGAATTTGATACTTTTGAAGATTGCTCTAAGTTTTTCAAAGAAAAATATAATACTGATATATTAGATATAGCCAAAAGTGTTGTAGTAGTACAATCACATATAGATGGTTTAAAGGATCATAATGAGTTAACAAATTGTATGTTAACAATCATAAATTTAGAAAGGTACTTAGATCCAAATTTTGTAAAGTTTGGTAGCTATCCATCGGATGTTAATTACTTACTAAGAGAATATAAGATAAATTCTATCCTAGATTAAGGTTTCAGAATATGGTCTGTTATTTCTAATAAGTCTGTTACAGGTACATATGATATTGAATCTTTGTTTCCTGATCTTTTATATAATTCATATGGCTGACTTACATAACTCCTGTTTATTTTCCCTTTTGTTTTTTCTTCCATTAAAACTACTAGTTTTTTTCTATCCACAAATATCCATCCCTTATGTGTTTCGAAAACAATATAATTGGCTTTGCCATATATCCATCCCTTTTTTCCTGTAATTCCTATAAATTCGATCCAATGGATATCGGGGTTTACATCATTATCAGATTTCTTTAGCTTTTTGATCCCCTTAACATCTATTCTATAAGCATTTGCTCCACTAGAAAGTGGTTTTAGATCAAATTTGTTCTCTATGTCTATAAACGCATAATCCCAATGTTCATATTTATCTTGATAGTCATCGGATTTTAGGGTCTTACAACCATTCTTTTTTAATAACATAGCAAGTTCTGTTTCTTTTCTCTTGCCTTCATCGAAGTCTTCTTTATATATTGCTGTAATCATACTAATTATATAATATTTTATGATTAAGTTTGTAATATGATATTTGTTTTTAAATCAGACACAAAAATGGTTAACCACCCAAGACAGGTAGAAGATAGAGAAGTCGAACTTCTAATCCATTTTGAAACAGGTGCGGAATATCTTTCATATATGAAAGAAAATTTTAATATAGCGGAAGACTTTACAGTACCCGATATAGGTATATGTGGTATGCAGATACAAGATGCTGAGAATGGGATATTAAAGGATAAAAATGGTGATTATCCCGAAGACGCTATAGTAGTAAACACTGAATTTGAGATAAGAAGGGAAGATCCTATATATGATAGTTTCTATAAACCATTCGTAGATTATATTACTATATACAACAGAGATAAATCAATAGACAATTTATTAGACAATGACTAACAAAATAGAATTCCAAGTGTTTGGATCTAGTTCATCACAGGATCTAGATTGTATGTGTTTCGTTGAACGCATCCCTTCTATTAAAGAGTCACATGAACTGTGTGAAAGATATGCTGAATATATCCAAGAAGTAACACAAACAGATAAAGAAATCAACACTAATATCTGTGTGGTGAAGGATAGAAGGGTAGTAGATACGTTTAAGGGAACTGCTGATGAAGTAAATAACTCCTTATATTTAACTAGAGATCTTCATAGACAATATAATAGAAGTCCTATTGAGCGTTTAGTTGAAAGAGATGTAGAGCTTAAGATATTAAGAACAGCAAGAGTTCTTTTGTCTTTTTGGTCAAGATCAAAACATCGCCCTCTTGTTAAGAAAGCATTGAAGGGCGATATTTATGAAAAGATAGAAGCTATATCATCTATTGATATTACTGAGATAGATTTCAATAAAAATATTAATCAGAAGGACTATCTTAAAACATTAGCTTTTCAACTAGGTCAAACAATCGGTCTAATAGAAGGAAAGGCATTCTATACTAAAGAAGGAATGTTGTCTCGCTTTTATGATCTTGAAAAATATTTAATGAGGGAAGAAGTAAATAGTTTATCTATTTTAGAGAATTATAAAAAAGAATTTATATCATTGATAAAGGATAGAGATTTTAAAATCACAAGAGAACCAACATAATATATAAGCAATGAAGCATATTAGATCAAGTAAGGTCAAGAAATTATTCAAGACTGTAAAAAAGTATATTGAAGTATCTGATAATGCAGATAATCCAATATCTGAATATAGTAACGACAACGAGGATGTTCGAAACACTTTAATTAATCACATTACTCAGGCAGAATTAGAAGACAGATATTTAGATAAATATAAAGAGGCAGAAGAAGACCTGTTAATTATCGATGAATTTTTGGATCTTGTTGATTTAGATAAATTAGAATCAGACAAGGAACAAGAAGTACTTCGAGTATATAATACATTAAGAGAAAAAAAGAATAGTATCCGAAATAAGAAACTACTAGCTAACATTGTTTTGGACATGAAATATACGTTCAGAGGTATATATCAATACAACAATGATCTAAAATCTTTGAAATTATAGTAAACATTTTTCTTTTATAGACTATAAGGAATAGAATTTTTTATATATAACCCATGAAAACCTTAAACATAAGTACATTATTAAATAATTTATTATTACTTTTACGGTGATAAGAATTAGGATATGCACTTATGTGAAAACTAAACCTAATTCTTTAAAACGATTAGGTTTTTTTTGTGTCTAAAAATGGCTGAGTGGTGGAATTGGTAGACACGTTGGACTTAAAATCCAATGGGCATTGCGCCCGTGCGGGTTCGACTCCCGCCTCAGCTACAAATAAAAAAACTAAGACTACCCTTAGTTTTTTTTTAATAATATTAAAAAAATGAAACTAGTTAATAAAAATTACGAATTTGAAGATTTTTTAGCTATCGGTTATGATACAGTAGCTAACTGTAACCACGAGTGTGAGGAGTATGGTATATGTAGATGTACTATTAAAAATAATGTTTGTTTTGATAAGTTTAATGATCTAGAATTAAAGGATCACATATTAGATTTATTATGTAAAGATCTTTCTAAAGAAGAGAAGAGAAATGTTTTTATTGATGATTTACTATGTAATGGAGTTAGTCAGATAAGAGAGTATTTTATCGATAGAGTATTGAAGATAAACAATTGTTATGATCCTGAAAATTGGGAGATAGAAGTTAGTGGGGGCTATTATGGAGAAGAAATTCATGGTGTTTATTTAAGTATATTAGATAGAGTAAATAGTGATTTAGGACAATATACAGGAGATATTAATAAAGATATACCTTTCTTATTGGAGAGAGAGTATGGTGGGCTAAATCATAGGTTAGTAGGAAAAAAATGGAAGGAAGGTATTGTTAAAATGGATGATATAATTTTTCCACAAACCCAACATTATAATAAAGTAGATGGTAATCTTTATTATTATAAAGATGAATATTACCCATTCCCAAGAGGTGTGGTTTTGCAAGATGAAAAAAAATATAAAGTGATCGATGGGTATCACAGATTAAAAAATACAAACCAATCCAATGTAATTGTGTATATTTGTTATTAATATGAAATTTGAATTAGATAAACATCAGTTAAAAGAAATTGATCAATGGAAACAAAAGATCAAAGAGAAACACGGTAAATATGGTCATTTCGATTATATTTTTACACCCTTTGGTGCAGGAACAGGTGTTAAAATTTATAGCCACTTAGAGAAAGAATATCTAGATGTAAGTGATACACAAGATTGGTAATATGTATAAAGGCGAAGATAAATATATTTTGGTAATGTTGCCCTATCCTAGTGGTAGTGGATTACATGTTGGTCATTCCTATTGTTATGCTTTAATGGATAGTTACTGCAGATGGAAAAGGTATATGGGGGAATCTGTGTTCCAACCATTTGGTTATGATAGTTTTGGGTTGCCTGCTGAATTATATGCTGACAAAGTAGGTAGAGATCCAAAAGAAGTCACACAAGAAAACATAGAGAACTTTAGGAAACAGATGGATCATATGAATACCATGTTTGAGGAAAAATTGATCACATCCGATCCTTCTTATCAAAAATGGAGTCAGTTCATATTCGATGTCATGAAAAAAAGTGGATTGGCTTATAAAAAATTTGGGGAAACTAGTTATTGTCCAAGTTGTAAAACTACATTGGCGAATGCTCAAATAATAGATGATTATTGTGAACGTTGTTCCTCTAAAATAGAACAGACTGAATCAGAACAATGGTACTTTAAAATCACTGATTATATCGATAGATTGGAAAAGAACTTAGATGAAATTGATTACCCATCTAAGACCATTAAGCAACAAAGACATTGGTTGCAGAATATGAGAGAGAATAATATCGATTGGTGTGTTTCTAGACAAAGGAAATGGGGCTGTCCTATTCCGATTGAGGGGGAAGAAGATACCTTGGATACATTTGTTGATAGTAGTTTCTACTTCATTAGATATTGTGATCCTGATAATACAGAAGAAATTTGTAGTAAAGAAAACTTTAAACAAGTTGATTTATGTATAGGTGGTAACGAACATGCTTGCGCACATTTGGTATATGCTAGATTCATGATGATGGTATTATATGATAATGGTTATGTACCTGTTGAAGAACCCTTTAAGAAAGTTGTCCATAATGGGATGATTACTAAGGATGGTTATAAGATGTCTAAATCTAAAGGTAATGTTGTTGATCCAAATGATTATGACCCAAATGAATTGAGAATGTACTTGATGTTTATCGGTCCTTACACACAGGGTGGTGATTGGGAAGATAGCAAGATCAAAGGCATCAGAAGGTTTATTGGTAGATGGGATAGATGGATGGAAACTGCCGAAGAAAACGGAGAAGGATTAAATGATATTAATGAATTGGAAGAAACTATTGATGATTATATGAATAGTTGGAAATTCAATAAAGTTATTTCCTCATTGATGGAATACTATAATAAGAACAAGAACAATACTATTAGTACTGATAGTAAAGAGAAGTTGAATAAGATATATAATTGTTTTAAAACAAAGTAATATGAAAGAATATATTTTCGAAAAAGGGAAAAGGGTATATAAGTTAACCGATGAGGGTATCTTATATAATAAACTTAAAGTTAATCCGATAAAGAGAATAAATCGCTTCAAGAAAGTAAAGATACCGAAGGTGAATCCTCATCAAATTGTTATCGGTGGTGGATCTTATAACAGGAAAGTGTTTTATTATGAATTATACCACGACACCAAATTAAAAGAAGGTGAAACAGTTAGATTCAAAAACAAAATAGGAGATTACTCTAAGTCTAACCTTTTACTTAAAATGATATCAGAAAATGATCCTCCTTATTTTAGAAATATAGATAAAAAAATATACCACTATAACTACAAGAATATTTTAATAGGAATATATGACAGTCAATATAAAGCTAGTCTTGGAACAGGTATAAACCAATCTTGTATTTCACAACGTCTACGAGGTAAAATAAATACATCTAGGTTTGTGGATTATTCATATATGGTATATGATGGCGACGAATTATTAGACAGATATAGTGATTATAACCAATCGGGCATAAACACTGTTGTCCAAATGGACTTAGATGGTAACGTGTTGAATAAATTTGGCAATGCAAAGGATGCCGCAGACATTTTCGAGTTAGGAACGTGTGCAGAATCACATATTGTGAAATGTTGTAGGAAAAAGAGAGAAAAGGCTTATGGGTATAGGTGGTCATATTCTTGCGATTACAGAAAGAGAATGAAGAAAATGGTAGTTAAGTATAACAAAGATGGAGATCCTATTGCTATTTATAAGAATAGACAAGATGCTGTCAAGAATATGCCTATACTCAAATCATATTTATCTTTAGTAATAAACGGTAAAATCAACCCTAAAAAATTTAGCATCAAAGAAGTTAGTTATGATGCGGGATTAAGTATAAGAAACAAATTGGTTGAGGAAGTTTAATATATACTCTATGAAGTATATTAAAGAACAGAACGAATTTGTTTTAGAAAATAAGATAACCGACTTTTTTAAGAAGTTTAATATTAGTAAGATCAAAGAAGATTTGAAAGAAAAATTAGACATAGAAGAAAGCGATTCTAAGAAAGAGATCTTCATTAAATTAACAAAGAACTTACATGATAAGTCATTTGAATTTATAGCAAATCATCTTTCTACGATAGTTGGTGGTGCTTTGGGAGCATTGTTAGGCGATTTGATTTCTTATATCTTAACTATATTTGCAGATATAAATACTGTTGAACAATTGTTATTAATGTTAGCAGGTATGATATTTATGTTATATCGATCTAAAACAGGTATTGATAAATATGGATTAGGTCTTAGGTCTTTTACTAAGGATGAACCAATTAAGAGTCCTGACTACGATGAACTTTCGGACAAAGATGAAATAAGCGGAGTTCATTTCATTTCTAAATTTGGGAAAGAATAAATAAACTTTAATTCCTTTCCACATATAATAATTATGAAAATAAAAGGTTATACGTATAGTAAAGATGATGGGTCTTTCTATATCAGAGGACATGAAGATACAATGGAGGTTCTGATCAGAAACGACAAGGGCGAAACAAGTAAGCTAGAAATACCCTCTAATGACTTTAATAACATTGTACGAGAAGTCAATTCTCAGATCATAGAAAAAGAAAGAGAAAATAAAATCAAAAAAAACTTGTAGATTAAATAAACTTTATTATATTTGCAAACTATAAGACAAAAAGGAACATAAAAACTTTTATATATACTGAAATGAAAAACTTAAATTTAAATATTAATCTGAATAATCTTAACACGTGTGTCATGAACATTACCGTGAATAGGAATGTTGGGTCAAAATTTAAAGTAAAGTAAAGTAATTTTACACTAAGAAATTTTTAAAACCCAACTTCAAAAGAGTTGGGTTTTTTGTTTTTATATATGGACTGTTAGCTCAGAGACAGAGCAGATGGCTGTTAACCATCAGGTCGGGATCTCGGAATTCCCACAGTCCTCAAAATATTCCTCAGTAGCTCAGTTGGTTAGAGCGTCTGACTGTTAATCAGAATGTCGTTGGTTCGAATCCAACCTGAGGAGCTAGATATTTGCCTTCGTGGTGGAATTGATAGACACGCTAGATTTAGAATCTAGTTCCGTGAGGAGTGCAGGTTCAAGTCCTGTCGGGGGTACAAATATTCTTGGGTTGCCGTAGTGGTCGAACGGTCCTGACTGTTAATCAGGTGAGTTAATACTCCATCGTAGGTTCAAATCCTACCCCAAGAGCATAGAGAAGTGGTGAAATGGGTAAACACAGGAGGATCAAAACCTCTCGCCTTTAGGGGCTTGCGAGTTCGAGTCTCGCCTTCTCTACATATTGGTAGGTACTCAGCCCATCCTGATAAGATGGAGAACTGTAATTGGTGTTGAAAATGTGGGTTCAAATCCCACTCTACCAACATATAGTCTAGTAGCTCAGTTGGTTTAGAGCGCAACGCTGATACCGTTGAGGTCGTAGGTTCAAGTCCTACCTAGACTACAGATAAAATGCTAATGTCGCATAGTTGGTCGATTGCACTCCCCTTGTAAGGGAGAACTGAAAAGACATCGGGGGTTCGAATCCCTCCATTAGCTCAAAATATAGCCTATTAGCTCAGGGGTTCAGAGCGTCTGTTTTACACGCAGAAAGTCGGTGGTTCGAATCCACCATAGGCTACTAATGGGGTAGGCACTTAAACGAGTACCTAAAAATAAAGCACCTATGGTGTGTTCGTTTAAGTTTGATAGGAATGTGGTGTTTGTCGTTCCTTGATAAGAAACTATGCCGATGTAGCTCAGTTGGTCAGAGCAGTTGATTTGTAATCAACGGGTCGGGGGTTCGAATCCCTCCATCGGCTCAAATTATATCCCTATGGTGTAATTGGTGACATCCTTGTTTTACATGCAAGAGACGTGAAGTATAATCTTGGTTCGAGTCCAAGTAGGGATACAAATAAGTGTGTGGTCTATATACCTTAATATGATCTAGATAGTATTAAGAAGAATTGGTTAGACAAAAACTGTGAAAAGTTATGTATATAGTCTAGGATAGATATATGAATTTAACAGGGCGTGAGTTCGATTCTCACCACATGCTCAAATATTGCGAGGTAGCTTAGTGGTCTAAAGCACTTGAGTCATAACCAAGAGATCGAGGGTTCGAATCCCTCTCTCGCAACTATATAGTATATGTCGGTGTGACCTGAGTGGCGAAGGGTGTGGACTGCAAATCCATAGAACGAAAGTTCCATCGTAGGTTCGAGTCCTACCACCGACTCTAAGTAGTATTATAGTACATTAAGTTATTTTTACTATATTTGTAAAAATAAACCAACAAAACTTTCATTATGTTATTTAATCCAAGTCTATTATATCCAACTATATTGTTGAGCCTAGTTTTTTTATCAATAGTTAAAATATTAGATAAAAAAGCCAATAAAGAAACTTTAACGGTCATATTATCTATGGTTAGTGGTTCTGTGTTTATGATGATTCTTACTATAAGTGTAGCTAGGTTCATTTTATTAAATGATATGTGGATAGTCCTAGTATATGGTATCGGAACAGGTATCAGTAAATATTTATATATCTATTTATGTAAAAAGTATAATATTAAATAAGTTTTAGTATATTTGTATTGATAAACAAATTAAAACGGGCCCTTAGCTCAGTTGGTTAGAGCAACTGACTCATAATCAGTAGGTCGATGGTTCGAGTCCATCAGGGCCCACTTAACTAAAAACAAACAACTATGAAAACTATTACAAAGATTTTTTTTATTATTATCTTTTTATTCTCACTTACTTCTAGTGTTTACTCACAAAGAGTAAAGAATGGAACTAAAATGGAAGCCTTATTAGAAATGGTCAAGACTGACTTAGATGTTAATAGTGAACAATGGGTACAATGTGATTGGCAAGAATCCTATGCTACTATTGTACACAAAAGAGATAGTAATATGTTTATTGTATATGATAATGGGTTTATCAATACATACGATATAACAAAGACATATGATAAGAGAAAAGATGAAGATGGTGATATAACTAGAGAGTGGGACTGTGTTTCGGAAAATGGCGAAAGGGCTACTATAAAGCTAGTTATTTTAAAGTCTTTTAATAGAGAGAAACAACTTTATATAGAGCTACCTAACAAAAAAATTGCTTATCATTTAAAATAATTTATATTGAAAACATTTGTAGAAAAATTTATTACAGAAGAAAGTAGAACTGAACTTGATTTGGATTATCCAAATTATGAAGGTGATGTTCACAATGAGGTAATGATACCTCACAGCAAATTGGATTGGGCAGAAGCACCATCGATGGATATTGATGAAGCAATAAAAATTATTTCTAATATGAAAGAGAAAGGTGCTAACCGAGTTTATTTTTCTGCACATAGTGACCATCATGGATATTATTTCTATGGTACACAATTAAAAGAGATTTAAGATATTCAACAAGATGATCTATCGCAAATATTTATATATTTGAGGAAGCTCAAGACATCATTGCTTAAGGTAGGAGAGAGTTTAATAATAAAGGAGAAGTCATAAAATAGGAAAGATACCAAAGACTTCGTTGGTAGATGCCTTTATCTCTCGTTTGTACTACCGAGGATGCAACTCAAACAGATCTAGTGGGTGAGCAACACTAAAATGATCGGGTATGAGGCTTAGATAAATGATAGAATAGAACAGAATCTTGGCTACAATCAGTTGAATTTATCACTTAGATTAGCAATATTTTTATATATACAATATAAAAATATTGTGATATCTAAATGACTCAAAGTGGGATGATAAAGGGGAAACAGATTAATATTGAAAGTATTAATTTAATACCAAACGAAAGCCCTTTAGCTTTAACTTCTTTTACCGTATCTACGGCATCTACGACATTTAGTGGAAAACAGATTATCAATTTAGAGTATTTAAACGATCAATTAGATTTAAAGATTGATATTACTCAAATAAACGATAATGCTACTTCTTCTACTTCTTCGTTATGGAGTGCTGATAAGATATATACTGAGATAACAGGATTAAGTCAATCAATCGATTCTGTTAGTATAAGTATATCAAATATACTGAATGATTTTATCACGGGATCTACTACAGGGTGGAGTTCTGAGAAAATTGATGAAGAATTAATTACATTAGAGAATAGTGTTAATATTAAAATTGATTCAGTAAGCATAAGTGTTGCTAATTTACTAAATGATTCAATCACAGGATCAACAACGGGTTGGTCTTCTGAGAAGATTAATAATGAGCTTGATTTAAAACTCGATGACAGCCAATTAAATGATGCAGCAGCCACGTCATCTACTACATCATTGTGGAGTGTGAATAAGATATATACTGAATTACAAGCCATCGAAGCTAATGATTTACAAATAAATGACAATGCTACAAGTTCTACAACTTCATTATGGAGTGCTAATAAGATATACACAGAGATACAAGGACTAAGTTCATCTGTTGATGCTAGAATTGATATAATAAATATCAGTGTATCTAATATTGAAGGTGATATCATAGGTCTAAGTAATTCAATTGATAGTTTAAGTGTAAGTGTAGCCGATAACACAGCTAACATCGATTCTGTTAGTATAAGTGTTGCTAATATCTTAAACGATGGTATCACAGGATCTACAACAGGGTGGAGTTCTGAGAAAATAAACAACGAGTTAGATCTTAAATTAGATGATAGTCAGCTAAATGATAGTATAATAGGTACTCTTTCTTTATGGAGTAGTGATAAGATAAGCAGTGAAATACAAGGGTTAAGTTCTTCTGTAAATACTAGAATAGACACCGTAAGCGCAAGTGTGATCGGTTTAAGTCAATCGGTTGATTCTCTAAGTCAAAGTGTAGCTACTAATACTACAAACATCGATTCAGTTAGTATCAGTGTAGCCAACCTACTTAATGATAGTATCACAGGTTCAATAACAGGATGGAGTTCTGAGAAAATTGATGAAGAATTAATTACATTAGAGAATAATATTAATAGTCAATTAGATCTTAAATTAGATGACAGTCAGTTAAATGATACTATAGTGGGTACTGATTCTTTATGGAGTAGTGATAAGATAGATAGTGAGATACAAGGATTAAGTTCCTCTGTTAACACTAGAATAGATACCGTAAGTGCTAGTGTCATTGGATTAAGTCAATCAGTTGATTCGATAAGTATCAGTGTTACTAACAATACTAGTACTATTACGGGATTAAGTCAATCTATTGATGTGATAAATGTTACTATTTCTAATATAGAAGGTGATATTACAGGATTAAGTCAGTCAATTGACTCAGTAAGTATTAGTGTAGCTAACCTTCTTAATGACTCAATAACAGGTTCTACAACAGGTTGGAGTTCTGAGAAAATTGATGAAGAATTAATTACATTAGAGAATAATATCAATAGTCAATTAGATCTTAAATTAGATGTTAGTCAATTAAATGATGCGGCTGCAACAAGCTCAACTACTTCATTGTGGAGTGTGAATAAGATTTATACTGAATTACAAGCTATTGAAGCTAATGATCTACAAATAAATGATGCTGTTACTGCAACAGATAGTGTTTGGAGTTCTAATAAGATAGACAACGAACTAGATCTTAAAGTAGACAAAACACAAATAGACGATGGTGGTACAGGTACTACATCGTTGTGGAGTGTGGATAGACTGTTGACTGAATTCGAATTAAAACTAGATGTTAGTCAATTAAATGATAGTATTATATCAGCAACGGGTCTATGGAGTAGTGATAAGATAAGCAGTGAAATACAAGGATTAAGTTCTTCTGTAAATACTAGAATAGACACCGTAAGTGCAAGTGTGATCGGTTTAAGTCAATCAGTAGATTCATTAAGTCAAAGTGTTGCTACTAATACTACAAACATCGATTCAGTTAGTATCAGTGTAGCTAATATACTTAATGATAGTGTTACAGGTTCAACAACAGGATGGTCATCAAATAAGATAGATAGTGAGTTAGATTTTAAATTAGACGACACACAATTAAACGATGTTGTTATAGGAACAAACTCATTATGGAGTTCTGATAAAATTAACAGTGAGGTACAAGGTTTGAGTTCTTCTGTGTATGCTGAAATAGATTCTGTAAGTATAAGTGTCGCCAATCTATTAAACGATAGTATCACAGGATCAACAACAGGTTGGACATCACAAAAAATTGATAGCGAATTAGATCTTAAGCTAGATGTTAGTCAATTAAATGATGCGGCTGCAACAAGTTCTACTACCTCTCTTTGGAGTGTGAATAAAATTTACAACGAATTACAAGCTATTGATGCAGACCATCTACAAATAAATGACAATGCTACAAGCTCTACAACTTCTGTTTGGAGTGGTAATAAAGTTTATACTGAAATACAAGGATTAAGTTCTTCTGTATATGCCGAAATAGATTCTGTTAGTATTAGTGTGTCTAATCTTCTTAATGATAACATTACGGGATCAACAACGGGTTGGTCTTCTGAGAAAATTGATGAAGAATTAATTACATTAGAGAATAATATTAATATTAAAATTGATTCAGTAAGCATAAGTGTTGCTAATTTACTAAATGACAGTATTACGGGATCAACAACAGGTTGGTCTTCTGAGAAGATTAATAGTGAACTTGATTTAAAACTAGATGATAGTCAATTAAATGATGTTGCTGCAACAAGCTCTACTACATCACTATGGAGCGTTAATAAAATTTATACTGAATTACAAGCTATTGATGCTGATCATCTACAAATAAACGATAATGTAACAAGCTCTACTACATCAGTATGGAGTGGTAATAAAGTTTACACAGAGATACAAGGATTAAGTTCTTCTGTTAACACTAGAATTGATACAGTGAGCGCAAGTGTTATAGGATTAAGCCAATCAGTAGATTCATTAAGTGTGAGTGTTTTTAATAACACCACTACTATAACAGGATTAAGTCAGTCAATTGATTCAGTAAGTATTAGTGTAGCTAATTTATTGAACGATTCAATTACAGGATCTACTACAGGATGGTCTTCACAAAAGATAAACGATGAACTTGATCTTAAACTAGATGATAGTCAGTTAAATGATAGTGCTGCTACTAGTTCTACTACTTCTTTGTGGAGCGTGAACAAGATCTATAATGAATTAGAATTAAAGCTTGATGATAGCCAAATCAATGACGCTGCTACTAGTTCTACTACCTCATTATGGAGTAGTGATAAACTATATACTGAATTCGAAAACAAACTTGATACAAGTTTAACTAATAGTTACATTTTCTTAGGGTCACCACAAAATGTAGCAACTCCTACCGAAACTGAAAAAATTTATATAAGCAGTGTTAGTGATGTACCATTAACAGAAGAATACTTATTCTTAAATGGGAACACAGTTACATTAGCTCAGAAAATAGAAAGTAATTTCCAAATTGCCGAAAGAACACAACAAGGTTGGATGGTTAGTAAAAGAAATGTCAATGAAGAAGTTATATTTGATATAGACGTATCTTCTGCTTCTCTATTTAATACTGCATCAAACGAACTAGATATAAGTAATTACACAGGGGTTGATTCCTTAAATATCATAGATAGTACAACATCATCTCCTATATCAATAACTATATCTTCAATATCAGGTCTAGAAAGTGGTTATAATATAAACTTACGTTTAGAAGGACAGGGATCTATAACATTTGAAAACACATCTGCAACAGCAGCTAGTGTGGGGGATTTAATTTTATTTAATGATGAGAATAGAACGATAGTGGGTGGAACATATTCACAGGGTATAAATATTAAGAATAAAAATGGTGTCAATTTAGAAATAGACCCACAATTTGATATTATAATAGACCAAGTAAATAGTAATATCAACGATAGTACAACATCGTCTACTACATCAGTATGGAGTGCTAACAAGATTTACACAGAATTACGAGCTATTGATGCTGATCATCTACAAATAAACGATAATGCAACAAGCTCTACTACATCAGTATGGAGTGGTAATAAAGTTTACACAGAGATACAAGGATTAAGTCAATCGATAGACAGTGTGAGTATTAGTGTAGCTAATATCTTAAATGATAGCATTACAGGATCTACTACGGGATGGAGTTCACAAAAGATAAATAATGAACTCGACCTAAAACTAGACGACACTCAGTTAAATGATAGTATAATAGGTACTGATTCTTTATGGAGCAGTGATAAAATAAATAGTGAAGTGCAAGGTTTGAGTTCTTCTGTGAATTCTAGAATAGATACTGTAAGTGCTAGTGTAATAGATAACACAAACACTATAATAGGTCTAAGTAGCTCTGTTGATTCTTTAAGCCTGAGTGTATTTAATAACACAACCGATATTACAGGATTAAGCAATTCAATAGACATTATTAATGTTACTATCTCAAATATAGAAGGTGATATTATAGGACTGAGCAATTCTATCGATAGTGTTAGTATTAGTGTGTCTAACTTATTAAATGATAGTATAACTGGTTCAACAACAGGTTGGACTTCACAAAAGATTAACAATGAGTTAGATCTTAAATTGGATGATAGTCAATTAAACGATGCTGCTGCTACAAGTAGTACTACATCATTATGGAGTGTGAATAAGATATATACTGAATTACAAGCCATTGATGCTAACGATCTTCAAATAAATGATAATATAACAGCTACGGATAGTGTTTGGAGTTCTAATAAGATAGATAGCGAAATACAAGGATTAAGCTCATCTGTAAATACTAGAATAGACACAGTGAGCGCAAGTGTGATTGGTTTATCCCAATCAGTAGATTCATTAAGTGTGAGTGTATTTAATAACACTACTGATATTACAGGATTAAGTCAATCTATTGATTCTGTTAGTATAAGTGTTGCTAATATCTTAAACGATGGTATCACAGGATCTACAACAGGGTGGAGTTCTAATAAGATAGACAGTGAACTTGATCTTAAACTAGATGTTAGTCAATTAAATGATAGTATAATAGGTACTCTTTCTTTATGGAGTTCAGATAAGACTAACACAGAGATACAGGGGTTAAGTTCTTCTGTAAATACTAGAATAGACACCGTAAGCGCAAGTGTGATCGGTTTAAGCCAATCAGTAGATTCATTAAGTCAAAGTGTTGCTACTAATACTACAAACATCGATTCAGTAAGCATAAGTGTAGCTAATATCTTAAATGATAGCATCACAGGTTCTACTACGGGATGGAGTTCTGAAAAGATAGATAACGAACTTGATCTTAAACTTGATGATAGTCAATTAAATGATGCTGCTGCGACGAGCAGTACAACTTCGCTATGGAGTGTGAATAAGATTTATACCGAGCTACAAACTATTGATGCTGATCATTTACAAATAAATGATAACGCAACAAGCTCTACTACATCAGTATGGAGTGGCAACAAAGTTTATACAGAGATACAGGGATTAAGCTCATCGGTATACGCTGAGATTGATTCAGTAAGCATAAGTGTATCTAATCTTCTTAATGATAGTATTATAGGTTCAACAACAGGATGGACTTCACAGAAGATAAGTGATGAACTTGATCTTAAACTAGACGACACTCAAATCAATGACACGGCTACTAGTTCAACTACTTCTTTATGGAGTAGTGATAAATTATATACAGAATTCCAAGGTAAATTGGGTACAGGATTAACCGAGAGTTATATATTCTTAGGTTCTGTGGGAAATATAGCTACTGAAACACCAACTGAAAAAATATATCCGATAAACGACAACGATGTTCTATTGACCGAAAGCTATTTGGCTCAATTTAGAAGTGATTTAAGTATCGGTCAAAAAGTAGAAACGGTTAATCAAATAGCCGAGAAGACTCCAAATGGTTGGTCAATTATAAAGAAAAACATTAACGAAGACTTAATATATGATATTGATATATCTAATTCTAGTAATTATACTATTTCTTCAAATGAATTAAATATAAGTGATTACTTAGGTGTAGACACTTTAAATATTATAGATGGTTCAACATCATCACCATTTTCTATAACAGTATCAACTATTGCAGGACTTTATGCTGATTTCAAAATTAGGTTTACTGTGGACACGGGTGGGGAAGTTACTTTTGAACACACTGACTTGGCTACTGCGTCTTTTGATGATATAGTATTATCAAGTGGGGTAAATAAAACTATCACAGGAAGTACTTATAGTGATTATTTATCTATACAAAAAATAGATATAATAAATAAAGAAACGGATTTATCTTCTGATAGTATAACAAGTAATATAACAAATAATATTAGTAATAGTATCAATGATGGTACTACTAGTTCTACTACATCACTTTGGAGTGCTAATAAGATATATACTGAATTACAAGCTATTGATGCTGATCATTTACAAATAATCGACAGTGTTACTAGCTCTACTACTTCTGTTTGGAGTGGTAACAAAGTCTACACAGAGATACAAGGATTGAGTTCATCTATATTTGCTGAAATAGATTCAGTAAGTATTAGTGTGTCTAATCTTCTTAACGATAGTATTACGGGTTCTACAACAGGGTGGACATCACAAAAGATAAGCAATGAACTTGACCTTAAACTAGATGATACTCAAATCAATGACACAGCTACTAGTTCTACTACATCATTATGGAGTAGTAATAAATTATATACAGAATTTGAAAATAAATTAGATACAGGATTAACAGAAAGTTATATTTTCCTTGGTAATACAGCCAATGAATCAAGCAGAGTTCCAACATCTAAATTATACATAGATAACGTTAGTACAGATATACTAACAGAGACTTATGTGTCCAATAATTATTCCACTGCTTCAATAGGACAAAAGGTTGAGGCTAGTGACCAAATAGCAGAAAAGACACAAACCGATTGGATGATATCTAAGAAGAATCACAACCAAGACATAGTTAAAGATCTAGATATATCTTCTGCTTCTTTATTTGCTACTTCTTCTAATCAAATGAACATTACACAATTCATTGGTGTGGACACTATAAACATAATTGATAGTAGCACTTCTTCTTTTTCTGCTACAATATCTACTATATTTGGATTGTTTGATAGATCTAGTGTTAAATTTAAAGTCACAACAGGCGGTAGCGTAACATTTGAACATACAGACATAGCCTCTGCTTCTTTTTATGATATTAGCTTACTTAGTGGAGGAAATGTTACAATAATTGGAAGCACATATAGTGAGTTTTTAAGGTTACAAAAAATTAATAATATTAACATCGAAGAAGATAATGTGTCTTTAGGTGTCGGATCAGTAACTATAAATGATAGTTCTACTAGTTCTACAACAGAAACATGGAGTGCCGATAAGATATACACAGAGATAACAGGTATATCTGCCTCTTTAAGCTCGGAGATAAACGATTCGATAACAGCAACAGATAGTACGTGGAGTAGTGATAAGATACAGACAGAAATAGATGATTCTAGTTTATATACATCAAACGGTACAATATCTTCTCCTAGGACAATATATGGTAACGAAACACAATTAATATTAGATGGTGGTCAATTTGAGATTTGGGAAGGAATCGATACAACCGAGTATGGTGTTATTTTAAGAGAAAGTGGTGGTGGTATTAGAGGACAATTTGTATATGATGCGCTATCTAATACAACTAAACTCGAATTATTAAACGGAACAAGTAGTTTCTTCTTAGCTAATGGTGGAACTGTTAGTGTTAAAGGTGCATTCACTATTGATGATGACGATAATTCACATTATTTACAATTCTCAGCAGGATCGTTAACACAAAGTTTAACTTATGTTTTCCCTTCAGATTATGGAACGGATGGTCAAGCACTTATAACAGATGGTTCGGGAACATTAGATTGGATTACGGTTGCTACTAATTCACTTAGTATAAATGATAGTTCTACTAACTCTACTACTGAGGTATGGAGCGCAGATAAGACATATACAGAGATACAAGGTTTGAGTTCTTCTGTGTTTGGTGAAATTGATTCTGTTAGTATTAGTGTATCTAATCTCCTTAATGATAGTATTACAGGTTCAACAACAGGTTGGACATCTCAAAAAATTAATAACGAACTAGATCTTAAACTAGATGATACTCAGTTAAATGATGCGGCTGCTACTAGTTCTACTACATCTTTATGGAGTGTGAATAAGATTTATACAGAATTAGAATTAAAACTTGATGATAGTCAATTAAATGATGCTGTTACTGCAACAGATAGTGTTTGGAGTTCTAATAAGATAGACAACGAACTAGATCTTAAAGTAGACAAAACACAAATAGACGATGGTGGTACAGGTACTACATCGTTGTGGAGTGTGGATAGACTGTTGACTGAATTCGAATTAAAACTAGATGTTAGTCAATTAAATGATAGTATTATATCAGCAACGGGTCTATGGAGTAGTGATAAGATAGATAACGAACTAGATCTTAAACTAGATGATACTCAGTTAAATGATGCGGCTGCTACTAGTTCTACTACTTCATTGTGGAGTGTGAATAAGATTTATACAGAACTAGATTTAAAACTAGACGATAGTCAGTTAAATGATACAATAACAACGACTAATTCATTATGGTCTTCAGACAAAATAGATACCGAGTTAGACCTTAAGTTAGACGATACTCAGATTAATGATTCTGCTACAAATGTAAATATTTTATGGTCTTCTGATAAAATAGATACCGAGTTAGATTTAAAACTTGACGACACACAATTAGATGATGGAGTTACTGGTACAGATTCTTTCTGGTCATCAGTTAAGATTACTACTGAGTTAGATACTAAACTTGATGATAATCAGTTAAATGATAGTGCTACAAATTCAACAACTTCATTATGGAGTGCTGATAAAATTTATACAGAACTAGATTTAAAACTTGATGATAGTCAGTTAAATGATGGTGCAACCAGTTCTACAACATCAATGTGGAGTGCTAATAAGATACAGTTTGAACTAGACAGTTTGAGTTTTAGTAGTGTAGTTATAAATGATTCAGTTACAGCAACAGATTCTGTATGGTCTTCTGATAAAATAGATACAGAACTAGATACTAAACTTGATGATACTCAGATTAATGATTCTGCTACAAATGTAAATATTTTATGGTCTTCTGATAAAATAGATACCGAGTTAGACCTTAAACTTGATGATACTCAATTAAATGACGGTGTTACAGGGACAGACTCTTTCTGGTCTTCTGTTAAGATTACTTCTGAATTAGACTCTAAACTAGATGATAGTCAATTAAATGATAGTGCTACAAATTCTTTAACATCAATGTGGAGTGCTGATAAAATTTATACTGAATTACAAGCTATTGAAGCTAATGATCTACAAATAATCGACAGTGTTACTAGCTCTACTACATCAGTATGGAGTGGTAATAAAGTTTATACAGAATTAGAATTAAAACTAGATGATAGTCAACTAAATGATAGTATAACTACATCTACTAACTTATGGAGTGCAGATAAAATACAAACAGAGATAAACGATTCTAGTTTTTATTTAAATAATGGTACATTATCTACTAATAGAACAATTGATGCTAATGAATCGACATTAACATTGGAGAGAGGTCAATTTGAAATAACATCAGGAGCTGATACTGTAGATTATGGTTTAATAGTTAGACGAGATGTAGGATTGACAGCGTATGCTAAATTAGTCTTTGATGAGTTAAATGACACTGCTATATTAGATGTAGCAAGTCCAACTGGTAGTTTTTTCTCAGCGAGTAATGGTATAGTAAGCGTAAATGGAGAGTTTAGGATTTTAGACGATGATCAATCTAATTATTTAAGGTTCTCAGCAGGATCACTAACACAGAGTTTAATATATGCTTTCCCACCTAATTATGGTACAAATGGAGAAGTATTAATAACAAATGGTTTAGGTGATCTATCATGGACTGCTTCTAGTGGGGGTGGTATATCATCATTAACTGAAAATACTATATTAATAGGTAATACTGTTAATGAACCACAAGAAAGAGTTGTAGAAAAAATTTATGTCGATAACTTATCTACTGAATTCTTATCTACCGAATACTTATATACGAATCACTATACTACTTCTATTTCACAAAAAATAGAATCTAAATATCAGGTTGCAGAAAGAACACAACAAGATTGGATGATTTCTAAAAAGAACCATAATCAAGATATAATATTTGATATAGATATATCCAATACTAATATTTACTCAACTAGTAGCCAAGCATTAGATATAGAAAATTATTTGGGTGCTGACGTATTAAATATAATTGATAGTTCTACGACTTCTTCTATCGGTGTTACAATATCATCTATTATAGGTGTGTTAAATGATTATAGATTTGCTTTAAGATTAGACGGAGAAGGCACAATAAACTTTGATGATGTAGCAGCAGCGTCTGCTTCGGTTAACAGTATAGTACTAATAGGAACACAGAGCCAAATATTGACAGGTGGAACATACTCAGCAGATATAAAATTCAGAAGAGTTAATGGAGTTAACGTACAAATTGATCCACAAGTGAGTGTTGTATCAGTAGGTACTAGTGGTGGTGGAGGTTCTAATATTAATGATGCTGTTACTGCAACAGAATCTACATGGTCTTCTACTAAAATATCCTCTGAGATTACTAGTGGTAATACAAATATATACACTGCTGACGGGACATTAACATCAGATAGAACGATATCAGGGGGAGCTAATGCTATAATTTTAGCTAATGGTGATTTTAATATACAACCATCGGGTGTAACTAATATTGGGTTTGGAATAAAAAACGTATCTGCTAATACTTTAGCTGAGTTCATATTTGATTCGTCAAATGGTGGAGCAAAATTAGATTTGAAAAATTCATCACTAGATAGTTACTTCTCAGCAGATAATGGTGTAGTTAGTGTTGCGGCAGCAGCAGAATTTAGAATATTTGATGATAATAATTCACATTATTTAAGACTATCGGCAGGATCATTAACAGCAAATAGAACTTACGTTTTTCCATCAGATTATGGGACAGCAGGGGGAATAATGACATCAGATGGTGCAGGTAATTTATCTTGGTCAGTTGTTGGTGCAGGAATCGATTCATCAGGAGGTACTGTGTCACTTGAATCAGATCAAAGAGGAAACATATTCCAAATAGGAAGGGATACTAATGACTATATCTTGGTTAATACCACTGTTATCGATTTCAGATTAGATGGTAACTTAGATATGAGGTTAGAAAATGATGGTGATCTTCATGTTGATGGTGATGTATTTGCTTTCTCTACTACAACATCTGATGAAAGCCTTAAAGATAATATCGAAACAATCGAAAGTGCATCAGAAAAAATATCAAAACTTCGTGGTGTAGAATTTATTTGGAATGGTACATCAAGAAAAGGACAGAAGGATATTGGTCTTATAGCACAGGAAGTTGAAAAAGTTATACCTGAAGTAGTTTATGATAAAACTTTAACTACAGGAGAATACGCAGATAATCCTAAAGATGTTAAGACAGTAGATTATGCAAAACTTGTTGCTCTGCTTATTGAATCTAATAAAGAACTACAAAACAGAGTTTCTGATTTAGAAGAAGAAATAAAAAAGAAAAAATAATGCCACTACAAGCATCGGGACAAATAAGTTTAGGTAACATAGCAGACGAACTTGGTAGCGCAAAATCAAATCTGAGTTTAGGTGATTCTATAACTACTGCCGAACTTAATGGAACTAACCCTGATCAAATGTCAGACTTTTATAGTTATGCAAACTCAAAACAATACAACGCACAGACAGCCGCAGCTCATGGTATTTTCTATGAATGTGGTACAACAGATAATTATGCTCTACCTACGCCCGCATCGGACTTCTCATGTTCTGTTTGGTGTAAACCAAGACTATCAACAAAGGCAAATTTTTATCAATGCGATTTTAGACCCAATAGCGGATCTGATGCAACTAGTAGATTTATACTTGTATATGTGGCTAGTACTAATGCATTGTATGCAAGATACCAATCAACTGGTGGTAACTTTGAAGCTAGGTGTGCGTTACATGACGCTACGACTAATGCAGAGCTAACAGGTGTTGAAGTTTCTGCTACAGGATGGTGTACTAGTCAAGTTGGTAACGTTAATAGTGATGGGTTTGCGCACTTAGCTTGTACGTATGATGGTAGCCAAACCCTCGCTGCTGCTGCTTTTAAAATATATTGGAATGGGGCTGAATTAGACATAACAGCCTCTACAAATGCATCTAGGAGTCCTTTCGCCCCAGGATTGGGATATGGTGCTTCTGGTAATTCAGCAGATGATAACTTAGGAACATCAGGAGACCATGATATGTTTAGCGCATTTACTTCTGTACTCACGGGAGAAAACATCACAAAATTGTATAATAATGGTATACCTGTGAGTGATGCACAACATGGTATAGGGAATATTCTTTTGGAATCTAGAATAGAGACTACGGTTACTGTGGATACTTCGCTAAACGGAGATTGGTCGATAGCATCTAATGGTGGTACAATTACAGCATATTAAAAAATAAAAAACTTGCGTAATTAGATATTTATTCCTATATTTGCTTCAAATGTAGACAAACAGACATGGAAACTAAAGAATTAATATTTGAAAATCTTATCAACGTTGCCTCTGAGTTTAACTTAGATGATATTCTTAGTGATGATTCCTTTTTAGGTGATAATATTGCTATTGGGTTTTATTTTGGTGTTTCTTTATCGAGTAATTTAGGCACGGATGATCTTTCTAATGAATTACTAGAGAAATTTTATTTCATAAATAAGAACAAGGATTTTAAATCTAAAGAAATACTGAAGAAAGAGGTAAAGAATAGAATCTATAGCAACATCGATCCTATTCAAATTAAAAATTATATTCTTAATAAAATTAGTGAGAGAATTGAACGCTTTAGTAAGGATGAATATAAAGATTTTAAGCAAATTAATATCGTTTTGGGGCTTCTAAAAGAAGCAAAAATTCTTTTTGAAGACGGACGGCATATAGAAGTCGAAAGATGTTTAGCTACCCTTTTATCATATATTGAATTATTAGAAGGTGGTGTGCCTATACACGCTACATATATGGAATCCGTTATCGGTCTTAATAGGTTGTTTTTTCCCCTAAGTTATTATAGAAATATTTGTTAAAAACATCGGAGGTGCTATTGATTTAGCACCTTTTTTATTTAATATATATGTTATAAATATGTATATTAAATAATTATGAGATATATCTACAACAGAGATCAATTCAAAATAAATGAACAATTATTCGACTCAGACAATATGAATGTCGAATTCGGTGATACCCTTTTAGGTGGTACTTTACATAGACTACTTGGAATAGGAAGATCTGCATTATCAAATGTTCAAATACAAAACTATGTTAACAAACTAGACAGGGTGTTAGCATCTATGGTTGTTCAACCTACTTTAGATGAGGTAAACGATACTAGAGAAGAAGGTGAAGAAATAACAATCGAAGAATTATCAGAAGAAGGTAAAAAAGCAGAAACCTCTAAGCTTTTATTAAAGGCTGCTGAGTTATCATTAGAAGATGATGAAGAAAGCAAAAGGAAGGCTGTTAAGTTATTAGAAGCTGTTCCTGAGGAAGTAGTTAAAGAATTACCTGCTGCAGCATCAGAAGCTTTAGTTCAACTTAAAACAGATCTACAAGTAGCTAAAAAAGAACAAGAAGAAGAACAAGAAGAAGATCAAGAGGAAACACAAGAAGAAGGATTAGTTAAATACCAAACATCTGATATTGTTTTATATAATGGTAGCCTTGTTGAAATAGTTGATATCGACAACGAAAACAATAAAATAAAAATAAAAGACAGAGAAGGTAATATATCCGAAGAAGATTTAACAAATGATTCTATAAATAATAATAAAGAAGATATAGCTAAATATCTAGTTAATGTTATAAACGAAACTAAAGGGGAATTAGAAGCCTCTAATTTATACAAAGAAGCAGAGAAAAAGAATAAGGAAGAACTAGATAATTATATCACGAATATGGAACAGAGTGTAAAAAGCCTAAGAGATGGTAAAAACATAAATGAATCCATCACAAGAGTATTAGCGATATCAAAAAAAATAAAGAGTAAGATAAGCAATTACACAGGAAAGGCTAATGAGTCTTATTTTATAGACATCGATTTAATTTTAGAAAAACAAGGAAAAGAAGAAAAGGTATTTACTGAAAAGGATTTCAAAAAACTCAAAAAAGAAATCGAAAAGGAATCTAAGACTTGGAAATTTACTATGTCTGACCTCGAAGAACTTAATAAAAAGGTAGCTGAGACTAAAGGTATCGGTGAGATTACAGGTGAACAAGCTAAGGCTATAATGGATGTATTAACAAGTGCTAAAGATTCTTTATTACACACTAAACCTCACGAGGAAATTAGAAAGAAACAACAAAGATATTTTGATAAACTACCTAGTGGTAGAGCGATCAACAGAAAGGGTTATTTAAAATGGGTTAAAGAAGTAAATAAGATATTATCTTATTATAAAGATTTCTTACCTAAAAAAGTAATAAAAATGATATCTGATAGTTTAGATAAAGATGCGATTTCTAATGATTATGTTAAGATTAATAAAGACTTCTTAGACATAGATAAAAAGGGTAGTAGTTCTGATTCTAATAGTTCTAAAAAAGAAGAAAAGGTAAAGAAAAGTAGTGATAAAGCATCGGGTTTTGTTGGAGTTAATAGAATAGTAGAACTAAAAAGTAGATTTACTTTAATGATGAATATTGATTCAGGTGGATCTAAAGAAACAATAACTTTTGTGAATGTTGCTAAAAAGGGATCTGATTTATTCTTCAAATTTACTATTGGTGCTAACTTAAAATGGTTAGAAAACTATTATAAAGGAAAGAACCTTAAAAACACAGTAGAACCTGCTAATGATATGCCATTCGATACAAACGGTGATATGCAAGATTTCAAATTTAGTACAAACGCTAAATATGGAGATGTGTTCTTTGCTAAAGCTAAGAACGTAGACACTATAAAGAAAGGGGGTAAATTAAATATTATATATTTCAATTTATCAGAACTCGTTAAAAACAACATGAGTGAAGTGGGCGATACAGTAGAATTTAATCTATCTGATATCGAAACTAAAGAAAGTTCTTGGTCAGTTAACACATTAGGTATATTAGTTGGTGATACGGACTTTGGTTATTCAGAGCCTACATCGGGATCTAACATTAAAGATATAGATGCTCAGATCACAAACAAAATAGCATCAGAGTTTGCTAAGGTTTTAAAGAAAGATATTGCTGATTTAAAAGTAGGTGATAAAATTGTCTACCGACAAAAAACAGGCGATAAAGGAACAAACGAAGCAGAAATAGCTGAATTCATAACAGATACCCTTATTAGAGTTAAGACATCTAATAGTGATGATGTGAAGATAGACGCAGATCAAATAATTTTATAAAATGAATTCTTGTCATATATTTAACATAGATAACACGTTGATCGATTTCGATAGACAAGTTTGGGTTATAGAAAAAAGTAATCCTAATAAGTGTATTATGAAAATTGATAAGTCAGAGTTTGACCTTATTAAGAATGGGGTATACAAAAACTTTGGTATTTCAATAAATTTTGGTAGTAAGAAGTACTTTGTAGATGATACGTTCATACAAAAACTAAATGATAGTGTTAAAAAAGAAGTTGAAATAAATGAATTAACATTCAGTTTCAGAGAATATATTGAACCCGAATCTATTGATGGTTTGGATATAAGATATGATTTAGCACCTATTAAACACCTTAAATCGAGCAATGATGATATCTATTTCATCACTTCTAAAACAACCGAAGAAAACTATAAGAATATCCATAATAAACTTATCGAAAAACTAAAAGATAATGGTATTATCATAAAACAAACATACTATCTTAATAGCTCATATTTTGCCCAAAGTAGCGACGAAAACCTTAAAAAGATATCACATGTAATTATATCTAATTTACTTGGTAGAAACATAAGAAATAATGAATTAATGGATACTAATGATAGAGAATATAGCTCTGTTAACTATTATGATTCAAACTATGTTACGATTAATAAATTGAAAGCACAGATTAAAGAATTCTTAGATGGGTTAACAACTAAGGATGTTAAGAAAAAACTTTTTTTGAATAAAGTTACTTCCAATGAATTAAATATTATCGAAAAAGAAGAAGTTGAATTAAATGATAAATATATTAGAACATTTGAATCATTTAGTCGTCATCACGATTCTTTAAAAAGTCGTCGATTTTCGAATTAATATCACTTCCATTTAATATTATACCATCACTACCATTATTAGGGCTAACATTATAATCGCCACTGTTTACAGTTTCGTTTAATCCAAGATCTTTTCTCATATCTTTATACATCTTTTCTATCTCAGTTCTTGCTTTACGACCATCTTTGATATTTTCTCTAACCTCACCAATATGCTTAGATGTGATCTCGTACATTCTTGGACTTATATCACCTGAATCAATTTGCTTCATTTGTTGTAATAGAAGCTTCTCACTGAGTTTTTGTATTACTTTCATCTGTGAATAGTATTCAGCGTCTTCACTCATCCTAGCTTGGATATACTCGTGTTCAGCTACATCAGAATCACCTAAATATAGGTCTACTAAACCCTTTAATAGCTCTTTACCTGTTTCTTTAGCCTTATTAATATCTTTATCGTAGTCGTATAGTTCTACTTCACCGAAACCTGGCATGTCTTCGTCAGAGTCTACCATATATTTACTCATATCAGCTTGGTTTGAGTATTGGTTCTTTATTTGTTCTATTTCGTCGTCTAGATCCTTCTTTTTATCTTGATTCTTGCTCATAAGGATGTTTATATTTTAACTTATATATAAATAAATAGTTCTTTCATTTTAATATATAAATAAAATACAAATAGTACTATGGATGTTCAGAAATTTAATGATTTTAAAAAAGAAGGTGGTAAGAGCAATTATATGTTCTTCAACCATTTGAGAGTGATGAAAAACAATATTGAAGAACTAATGGGAATGGATCAAGATAAAATTGATGCTATATTAGATGAACACGATTGGGCTTCTGACCACATATCTGTCGCATCAGAGAACTTAGACCAAGTATATCACTTCCTATTATCAGGGAAGATTAAAGATCAAGAAGAAGGCTCAGAAGAAGTGTAATCTACATCAGCTTCTTTTAACCACATATCTAAATTATTAGCTAAATTATCAATAGTTGTTTCTACATATAGATTATAAAATTCTGTGCTTAGATCTTCATCAAAACAAGAAGGACATTTGTAGTCATAATCCGCAGCATAGGATTGACTCACCATTAGATTAAAGTCCTTATCATAAACATATACCACAGTAGTATCGAAAGAAATACCGTAGGAAACATCATTCCTACGGTATAATCGATCAGTGTCATTATAATCAGGTCTATGTACGTCTGCGTTTTCAACGTACCCACAACCTAACTTATCGAATTTAGAGAAGATATTGGCTTCTATCCAATTGATCTTTTCCATATAATTAAACACATCTTCTCTTTTATTAACTATATTCATACTTCTCGTAATTATATCCTCTCTTATCTAACCACTTTCTAGCGATTTCTAAATAATTTGTTTGTTTAGAAATCACATCTATAGCAGAATCAAAAGGATCTCTGTTATAGTTATACTTCGCCATAACAGCAGGGAAATACATGTTCTTATGATACTTTAATGCAAAAGACTTAACATCCCCCATTTCTAGAATATTATATAAACTGTTGGTGTTATTAACGATTTCATTTAACTCAGTTCTTACTATATTTAAGATAGTGTTTATTCTATCAATAGTAATAGTTTCGTCCTTAGGTATCTCTCCTAACAAATCATCGATAGTACCATCAAGAATATACTTAATGATCATATTCTCACGTCTGATTTCATCTGTTAATAAACCATGACGAGATCTATACCATTCGTTCTTTATTTTGTAGAAGAAGTCATGTCCATTATCATCAATAGCATGGATAACATATCCCTCTTTGTTTTCGTCTGTTTCATTGATTTCTAACAAACGATCCAAAGATTCGATATCTTCGAAATTGGCATACTCGATATTATTTTCATTTAGGATATCTAAATAATCATGTATATCTAAATACTTACCTGTCTTATTATCCCTTAATTTCAATAAGATAAGTTTCTCTTCTTTATAGTTCAAAACTATCCTATTCCTTGGGGAAACATATTCAAATACTGCTACAATATTATTGTCTAAACAATAGTCAACAAAGTTTCTTACGCCTTCGTTTTTTTCATATAGTTTAGTAGTACCAATAGCCTGTGGGGAATCAAATCCCATCTTGGATTTCCCAATTACTTTACCATTAGGTAGTCTAATAAAAGATGCTACAGAACCATCCTCTTTATTGTTGATGTATTTTATTTTGAGATGCTTTACATTTTCATATAAAGATTCAGTAGTTTGGTTCAAGTTAAAGAATTTCTCTAACAATAAAAATCTATTATATAAAGTACCATCTTTATTGAAAACAAAACACAACCCTCTTAACTCTCTAGCATCATGACCTTCTATTCCCAAAGGGTTAAGAAAGTCCATATACTGAGCTAAACGATAATTGAATAAAGAAACGTTATAACCTTCGATCACATATTTATTTTCATAAAATGTATTCTTTTCAAAGCTATTACATATCTTCACACATTCATCGTAAGATGGTAAATATGTTCTGTGAGTTTTCATAGATACAAAGGTAAGAATTATTTACCATTTTCCTAATTCTTTTTCAACGTTATTATCATATAATATCTCACCTGTTTTTACCCAATGATTCCAATTATCTCGTAAACCATCATGTTTATAGTGTAGAACAGAACCATTATTTCTTTCGATATAAGACATTATAGATTCTGCATAAATACTAAAATGATTATATGTGTTATCTCCACAACCACATGCAGTAGAAGAACCATTATTAAATTCCCATGTAAGTGGTATCAGATCACATTTTGGACAAGGTAGCCAAATATGGGGGGTTTTAACAGCTTTATACGAATCGATACAATTATAATTCTTTCTTAGTGATTTGATTTTTTCTTGTTTCTTTGCTTCTTTATTCTTCTTTTTGATATTCCTAAAGTATTCTATTAATCTTGGATCAGTAATACCACCTTTCCCGTTATTAAAATCCACTTCACCTTCCATCATTTTGATGAAAGCCTTAGGGGATAAGTGATGTAACTTATATGTACTTATTGAAGACATATTTTCTATTTCATTCTTTATTTGATAAGAAACATTTTGTCTGAAATAAGCATACTTTAAATCAGTAGTAGTTAAAAGGGTTTTTCTATCCATTAAGAATCTATTCTCTTCCTTTTCTTCGCCTAATATGTCATCAATAACATTGTTTCTTTCCTTGACTTTATCAGTTATTTCGACGTAATAATAGTCTCTATCACCTAATAATTTATATTCAGATAAATTTATTTTCATAGTAACAACAAAAGTAAGAAAAATTATATATACTATATGGCAAATGAGAAAAAATTAGTATGGTCTACTGAGAATGTTAAGGAAGCTGAACAAAAATTAGACGAAGGTATAATACTTAAAGGTTATGAAATACCGTTTTTTGATAAAATCCCAGGTCTGAAGAAGTCGAATCTAGCATTTAAAGTAACAGAAGAAGAACTTAATGAATACATGAAATGTAAAGTAGATATCAGATACTTTATAGCTAATTACTGTTATATTAAGTCAGAGGATGGTGATTATCATTTAATGAAGCTAAGAGATTATCAACATGATGTAATTGACTTATATGATAAGAATCCATTGAGTATACTTATGGCATCGAGACAAATTGGTAAGTGTGTTGATCCATTAACAGAAGTTAAAATCATCGATAAGACTGATAACAATTATATTATGCCTTTTTTTAGATTATTATATAAATCTAAAGTATCTAAAACAATATATGATCACATAAAATATGTGTTATATTCATTATTATATAAACTATCTTAGTTTTTCGTTCTCAAAACCACCCTTAGTATATCCACTTACACCAATAACCCTATATTTATTGGGATATAGTTCGTCCAAACGTTCAATAGCCTTAGTTATATTTTCCGCTTCTACAAAGAACTGAGAGTTTTGGTCTTTCTTATTGTTCGGCATAAGAGCTAATATCAATTTTTCCATGATACAAATATAATTATTTAACGTGAGAAATACTTACTTATATTAATATTTTAGGAAAAATAGGTATTATCGTGGAAAAATAGGTAATTATATTAACATTTGGTGAAAAGTAGGTAATATGTATTAAACAATTTCATTACTTTCTAATATATTGTACATGATAATAAAAGAACTTTCAATCAGAAACTTTAAATCGTTTGGTAATAACCAACAATCTATATCCTTAAAAGACGAAGGAAACCTAATCCTTTTATCGGGAGTTAATGGCTCAGGTAAATCTAGTTTAATGGATAGCTTCGATTATGTATTTTATAATACAGTTAAGGGTAAGAAAGCAAAGAAAGTAAAACTATCTTCTTTACCTAATAGAATAAATGGCAATCTGGAAAACACAGTTGAATTCCTATCTGATGATGGGACAGAGGTTAAAATAGTTAGAGGATATAAGCCTAATAAACTAGAGCTATACGAAAATGGAGTATTGAACCAAAGAGCAGGTAAGAGTAAATTAGAGGCTTTAATAGAGAACTATATCGGTATCGACTATGAAACATTTAAATCATTCATATCGATGTCTATAAATGATTTCAAGAACTTCATTGCACTTTCTAGTGAGGATAAAAGATTATTATTAGATAAGTTATTTAACTTAGAGGTGATTAACGTACTTAATAAAATATTAAATAAACTAATATCAGATAATAAGAAAGATCTAGAAGTTACTGATAGAGAAATTAATATCATTGAAGAAAATATAGATAATATTAAAGGTAGTATTGATAAAGTTAAAAGCTCTAAAGAAGAAGATCTGTCTAATAAAATAGGATTACTTACTGAGAAAATGGAGTCACTTAAAGATCCATTCGTGGAAGTAAAAGAAAAACTAAAGAAGATCGAAGAAAAGAAAAGAACTATTAAAGAACAAGTAGATGGCGAAAGAACTACTTTAATAGAAACTAAAAGTGAGATCAAACAAATAGATAGACAGTTAGAACTTTTTGATAACGATCAATGTCCTACTTGTCAAACCGATTTATCAGGAGATTTCCACCAAGGACTAAAGAAAACTTATTTAGAGAAGAAAGAAAAATTTGAGGAAATAACCAAAGAAGTTACATCTAAGGGAAAGAAGTTGAATGAGCAGGTTAAGAAGTTAGATGAATTAGCACAGAAAGGTAATACGAAATACAATGAAATGAATTCTGATCTTAAAAGCCTTAGTAGAGATAAACAAGAACTTTTAAGGAAGCAAGGAGAAGAAAAAGATAATGATTTAGAAGAATTCTATGAATCAGTTAAAAAATTAGAAGCTAAAAGAGAAGACAGAAAAGATAAGAAAAGTGAATATGAAGATAAGACTACTTATCATAAGTATCTAAAATCAGTATTTTCTGATAACGGTGTGAAGAAATCTATTATCAATAATATAGTAGAGCCTATTAATCATTATATTCAAGATAATATCCAAAAGATGCACTTACCTTTTGAAGTAAACCTAGACGATAGCTTTACTGCAGAGATAACTTCCTTTGGTGAAGAAATCGATACTGAAACTCTTTCTACGGGTGAAACTAGAAAGATTAATATCGCTATTATGGTAGCTTATCTAAGGTTGATCAGAACGAAAAGACAGATTAATATCTTATTCTTAGATGAAGTGTTTTCTTCAATTGATGTAGAAAGTATCGATAGTGTGATTGCATTGTTAAGAGATCTAGCTAATGAAAGTAAGATTAATATATTCTTAGTACACCACTCTACATTAGATTCTAATAAATTTGACAAAGTGATTAAGGTAGAAAAGAATGTCTTTACTACTTTAGAAGAAGTTGATATATCTTCTTAGTTTGAGGGAAACAGATTATTATAATAAATAATCTATGAATCTCTACCGAATCAAAAGAAAAAGCGATAATAAGTATTATAGGAACAGATCTAGGTTTACTAAATACGGAACTTACTTTAGATTAGAACAATTACAGAAAAATCTACATTGGGTTCTAAAGAATTATGATAAAGCAGATTTAGAAATAAAAATTTATCATATAAAAGATGGTGGTGGATTAGAGTTATCTGATCAGACTGATAAAGATGATGTATTAAAGATGATTAATAGAGATAACTTTATAGAAGAAATATTAAGAAATGATGAAACTTGAAGTAGATTATTATAAAACACTAGGTTTAAGTTTTGACTTCACACCTAAAGACCTCAAAAAGAGTTATAGAGATTTATCTAAGTTATACCATCCTGATAAGAATTCGGGAGAAGAGGCTTCAGGTAAGTTCAAAATAATAAACGAAGGATATAAGATGTTCTCTAATGAAGAATTAAGAGAACAATATGATAATGAAAGTAAGTTCGGAAGAAGTTATGATCCTACATTAGAACTATTGAATTTCGAATTTTCTAATTCAAATGTAGCATCCACTAACGTAGTAGATAAGATGAATGGGTTCAAGAAAACCGAAATGCTTCATATCATTTTAGAACTAGACGAATTCAAGCCTAATTTAACATATAAAAGAAATGTAATATGTTCTAATTGTGATGGAACAGGAAATGAGGACGTTAGAGGACTGAACTTAAATTCCTCATATAATGGAGAAAATATTAAACCTTTATTCGCTCATGATGAAGAAATCCCTTGTGATATATGTGAAAAAACGGGAAGTTATAATGGTATGGAATGTCCAGGTTGTAAAGGGAACGGATATATATCCTTAGGACTATCTAAGTGTAATAATTGTAACGGTAAGGGCGTAGTTGAAAAAATCAAAAGAGTAAAAGTAAAGGAAGATGATTTCGAGGGCGGTAAATTAAAGATGATTTATTTAGGCAATCAGTCAAAGTACAACGGTAAGATGGGAAACCTTTATGTAATAATTAAAGAAGACGAAGATTAATTTTCAAATATATCATCAAACTCCGTTGCTTTACTATAATCAACTCTTTTCTCTTGTAAGAATTTTATGATATCATCATAATCCTTATGTTTTTCTATCTCACCAATTTTATTAAATAGATCTTCATTGATCTCAATAATATCTTCTGTATTAGTATACCAATACATAGCTTCATATATCTCTTCGCCATAAAGCACGGAGAGGGATACCAAAATACCTGGACCGATTCGACCAATATATTCTTTAATCGATATGTCTAATTCACCTATCTTCATTTAGTATACTATCTATTTTTTTATCTCTTTTATATGCCTTTATATAGTATTGTCGTTCTTCGTTTGTCATATTCATAATAGTTTCAAAATTAGGTAGATCTAATATATCTGACATAAAATCAAAATATACCATAATACTTTCGATTGTATGACTATTCGTATATTGGATATCACTTACATTCTTATTTCCTATTAATATATTCGAATTAGTTAGTATATCAGTATTCGTTATCTTCATATTATTATCTTTTATCTTTTATATATATTATAATGAAATAAGTTTACTACTATGGATAAATCAACAAGATTAAAAATGACAATATTCTCAACTATAATACTAGCAATAGTAGGAGTTATAGCTTATATTTTTGACCCCGCACACATTGATAAATATGCCTTTTATAATATAAATACCGTTATACCTCTTTTAAGTTATATCGGAGGTAGAACAATAAGAAGCGGAAACCATGAGGGTGGCTTTGTTGTTAACAGCACAAGATATAAAGTTGCATTATATACTTTCATAGGATCACTATTAATAGGAATAGGTTGTTATATCTTTTCTCCCGAAAATATCGATAAATTAGGCTCTTATATGATGGCGGTTGTGATAACAAGCGCAGGATTTATTATAGGAAGAAGTATTAAATCAGGTAATCCACAACAAGCCGATAGTAACAAGGTTATTGAACCTTAATCAAAAAAAAAGAGTATAAGAAATATGAGCGTGAGTTTAGCGAATGGTGATTTGATAAAGATGGCTAAAGAGAATGAATTTGACCTAATTGGTCATTTCTGTGATTGTGAGAAGAGATGGGATAGTAGCCTTTCTGTTAATATAAAGGAAAAGTATCCTCTTAGTTATAACGTAGATTCAGATAGTTTCCCTATGGATCTTGGGGAGTATTCTATATGTGATGATTATTTATTTAAGATTGCTAATATCTATTTGTTTTGCATAGATCAAAATATTAAAGAAACTGTATATAAAGCTTTGAATCAAGTGTGTTTTAATATTGACCGTAAATACAGTGGCAGTAAGGTTGGGTTTTCATATGACCAACTAATAGAAATTGGGTTAGAGTGGGAACAATCCAAGAAAATATTTATTTCGAATTTCAAATCTGCACATTTAACGATTGTTAAAAATTAAGCTTCTTTGATATAAATTAAACTATTTGATATTATGTTTTCCGAAATGACTACATAATCACCAACTTCATCATAAAAGTCCAATTTAGTAGCCTTAGGTATTTCTGCCACAACCTTCTCATATTCGGGTTTTTCTCCTTTGTATGTTTCTGATTTTATTTCACCGAGATCTTTATTCTTAACAACTATATAAAATTCCATATTATTTGTTTATTTTTGTTTATATATTACAATATTATGCTTTCGAAAAGAAATATATTTTTAATAATACTTTTATTGATGCTCAATAGTAATGCGTTTAACGTATTCTTAGGGGAATATAAGTTGAGTAAATTCCTAAAATACATAGACAAATTAGATAACTATGATACTTGTGATAGAATTGGGATAATCAATAGTATTGAATTGGGTGAGAATATATTAAACAAAGAAGAATTATTTGATCGCATAAATAATGCAGATTACAAAATATACAAAGAGGGTATACCTAGGGAAAAGGACTATTCGGGTTTATTTATACATGACAGTGACACAGATAAAGATTATATCATACTTGATACTATGGAACTATCTCCTTTTACTATTTATCATGAAATAGGACATTTAGTAAATAAACATAGGGAATCTGAAATAGATGTACTCATCTCTGATATAAAAAAGGATACTATTAATTATGCTGATTTTTCAAAACTATATTCAGATTTCCCTAGTATATCAATTGGAGAAGATACACTTGCATTCGGTGATATAGTGCTTGCTGAATTTCTTAGTAACGAGGATTATTATTTATCGGATAGTGAGATATACGCAAGGCTTTTTTCTTATTATTATTTTTGCGAAATGTATGATATAAAGGATATCAAAGAACTAGGAGAAAAGTTACAATTCGTTAGTAAAGGAGATAGTGAAACTGTGATATCTTACTTACGTGACTTAGATTTTTTATACATTTTACCCATTATCAATTTCGAAAAAGAAGAAAAAATAAAACTATTATTCTAAATTTTAAAAACTCAACTGACGTTTTTTACTATATATAATAACCCCATATATAAAAATGAAAGTTGATACATGAAAAATTTTAGAAAATATTCAGGAGAAAAGATCCCTGATATCATCTTTTATATAAAAGAGTATATAAAGGATAAACCAAACATTTCCATTTCTGTGGGATGTGATTCGGCTGAAAAAAGACGAGGTATTCTTTATGCGGTTACGATCATGCTTCATGATACTGAGAAAAGGGACGGGGTTCATGTAGTATTCAAAACAATATACATAAACGGTAAATTAGATACATTCACAAGATTGTATAAAGAAGCGGAATATGCGCTAGAATTAGCTGACCAAATTGAAAAGGGTCTTTCTGATTACGTTAGACAAGATATTGATGATGCATCTATACGTAAATATAAATTACATTTAGATCAACACAAAGGAAAGAATATACTTATTGATATAGTCGAAGAAGAAAGACTTTTAACTAAAATAGCTATCACAGATGAAGATAGGAATATACCTTATAAGAAATGTGATATACATTTAGATTATAATCTACAAGATGGTAATGGTCAAAATAAATCTTTTAACGTGACACAATCTGCTATACCTTGGTTAAAATCAAATGGTTATAGAGTTTGGTGTAAGCCATATTCACCTGCGTCAACAAGCGCAGCAGATTCATTAGTATAACTTTATTAATTTATATTAAACCATTTTTAAACATTTTTTAATCTTTTAATATAACTTCCATGAATGACGAAATAAAGTTTATACTTAAATCCAACAAAATACCCTTACTGAAGTCAGTGATCAATAGCTTAGTTAAAATCGAAAAGAAATTCAAGTTTCGATTCGAAGATGATAAGCTATTGATTTATTGTTCAGAAAAAGTAGGTAATCAAACCGTAGCATTAAAGATCTATTATTTTATGATAGAAGATTTTTTCAACCTCTTATTAGAAGATGATGATTTAGAAGATGAGTTCACTGCTGAGGACGAAAAAGAAGATGATAAATTCATGTTGAACTTTAATATAGGTGATGGTAAGATATTAAATAAAAAACTAAACTTCTTCACCGAGGAAAAACATATTAAAGGTATATTTAAAACTAGACCCATAGACGGAGAAGACTATGTTAGAAAAGTTAATATGACTGATAGTAGATTTAAAATGTCATTAACAGGAATAGAAAAGGGTGAGATATCAGACGTATCAGTTGAAACCATGAATTCTCTCACTAATACTAATAATGCCGATTTTAAATTAGAGATACCTGTTTCGACTTTCGAAGAAGCAAAAAAAGTATCAGCTATTGATAAAGAAGATGTGATCACCTTAGAAGTAAGAGGTGGTGGTATTTATTTCAAACAAGCAGAATGGGAATTGAAAGTGGGGCAGACAGATGTGAAAGAAAACAGAAAATTTTCATTTAAGAAGAACTACTTAAAGAGTGTTAACACCACTACGGATATAGTTGAAGTATTCGCATTCGAAACATACTTACTTTTCAAAAATGAAAATGAGTTTTTTATATTAAGTTACGAAAAGACTTATTAATATTCTTTACTTAAATCGTATCTATATAAAATAATATATAAGATATGAGAAGACCTGAGATAAGAATAATACAACCACAACAAGAAGAAGTAACTGATCAGAGGAATCTATCAGAAGAAGAAACAAAGGCGTTTTTATATAAACATCACCCTGAGATGTATAAAAAAATGTACCCTGAACAAACAGTTCCTAAGAAAAGGGAAGCTCCTAAACAACCATTACCGCCACAAAAAAGGGAAGGTCAAGACATCCAAAAGAGTGATAATACTTATATCTATAACAAATACGGTGATGCTAAAATAGATGACCAAACAAATTTCGGTTATAATATTGAGATAAAAACTGATATGAAATTCAAACGATAGAATAATTTTCCTTAATTTTACAATATGGGAACAAATAATTTTTCTATTGATTTGAAATTGTGGAATAGGTTTAAACAAATAGAACCTACTTTCGAAAAAGGTGTATACTATAATAATGTACTTACTTGGGGCTTAAAAGGTTTCAGCAGCACTGAAATAGAAGATTTATCACATTATTTATTCATTCTATCTAGGTTAACCACAGAAGAAGACTTAGAGAATAGTGGGTTAAATATCATCAGAACGTATTATTACTTATTTCACACTTCTTATTTCGATAAAGAAATATTTAAAGGTGATGAATTTATTTCCCTTGGGTATAAAAGACCATTTGGTAATAGTTACATACAAGGTGATATAGCAGCATGTATAGATCCACAATATATGGAATACTTGAAAGAACAGGGCATGGATATTACATATGACGATACAGAAGGAGGCGACCACTATTTAATAGAATCTCCATATCGAGAGGGTGATGAAATAAAATATCTACAAATAGATAGTTCTAAATTAAACATAGACTTTATTATAAAAGAATATAACAAGGTGTTGATGGAGATTATACAAAAAGTTGACTTCAAATACCATCAGTTTGAATCAACTGATTTACATACTTTTAAAAACCTCTCTAATAACGGAAAACTTTCAGATATTCAAGTTAATAATTCTGTTAATTTAGAATTTACAGAAGTTATATTCCCATCTAGGGCATATTTAAGAGAAGAATTTATAGACAACGTTTTAAAATAAATGACATGAGAAAATCAACTTTATTGCTATTATCATTTGTAGGAATCATATCCTTACTATTGATGATTAACTGTTTTAATACAACATCGGTTATATTTTTTATAATCAGTTGGGGTGTATTAATTTTAGCAGTATATGAATCTACCCAAACGAAACACACTTTGAAACGAAATTTCCCACTATTAGCTAATTTAAGGTGGTTTTTTGAGGCTCAAAGGGATAAAATAGGTCAATATTTCATCGAATCTGACACTAGTGGTAAACCATTCAATAAACAACAAAGGAGTATTGTTTACCAAAGATCTAAAAACCAACTAGAAACTGTTCCATTTGGAACTATGTATGACGTATATGAAAGGGGACATCAGTTCGCAAAACATACTATGTTCCCTAAAGACTTTGAATTAAAAAGAATAAATGTAGGCAGTAAACACTGTAAAGCAAAATATGATAGTTCATTGGTTAATGTATCTGCTATGTCATATGGATCATTAAGTGGTGCTGCAGTAAGAGCATTAAATAAGGGTGCTAAGGAAGGTAACTTTGCTCAGAACACGGGAGAAGGTGGTATATCCCCACATCATCTACAAGGCGGTGATATCATTTTTCAGATAGGAACAGGATACTTTGGTGCAGGTAGGACAGAAAATGGTGTTAGGAAATTTGATACCAACAGTTTTGTAAAAAATGCAACTAGAAAAGAAGTGAAGATGATCGAGATAAAACTATCACAGGGCGCAAAACCTGGTCATGGTGGTATCCTTCCCGCAAAAAAGAACACAGAAGAGATATCGAAAATACGTGGGGTAGATCCACACACAACAGTTCATTCCCCTGCTCACCATTCAGCCTTTAGTAATTTTGAAGAAATGGTTGAGTTTATTCAGAAAGTAAGAGATCTGTCTAATGGTAAACCTGTTGGTATAAAGTTTTGTGTTACATCCCATTACGAAATAAAAGAGATGATCCGCACATTTAAAGAATTAGATAACTACCCTGATTTTATTACAATAGATGGTAGCGAAGGTGGGACGGGATCAGCACCATTAGAGTATACTAATAACATGGGTACTCCTTTATTAGACGGTCTTAGTATTGTTAGGAAACAATTGGATATGAATTTAAACCTTAAAAAAGAAATTAAGGTATTCGCTAGTGGGAAAATAATCGATACCTTCGATATATTAAAAGTATTATCATTGGGTGCTGATGGGGTAAACATTGCTAGGGGATTTATGTTGAGTTTGGGTTGTATCCAAGCAAGGGAGTGTAATAAAGACACTTGCCCCGTTGGTATAGCTACTCAGAATAAAGGCTTAGAAAGAGGGTTAGTAGTTGAAGAAAAATATAAAAGAGTTTTCAACTATCATAGAAATACCTTAGATAAATTTAAAGAAGTAGCGGGTTCTATTGGGGTGAGTAACATTGAAGATATAACACCTGATTTAATCTATGAGCGAACAATAGATAGTAAATTAATTACATTTAATGAATTATATGGATAATTTAATTGGGAAAAAATTCATACCAAAGAAAACTTTTTCGTTGGATAACACTATATTCTATAGTGATATATTGTATGAATTAGTAGATTACGAGGAAGGAGAGGTTTATAATCTATATTTCTTTAAAACCGAAACAGAGAAATGTATATTCGCAGAACAAAGACCTGATTGGTTTTTTGTGGATTACTTTTCGACAGTAGACCAAAACAGAGTAAAACTAATTAATACAATATTATACACATAAAAAATATACAAATGTGTTTTGATATTAGTTATAGAATATTACACTCCTTCTGATGAAAAAAGGAATAAAGAATATTTAAAATGTATTAGGGAAAATATCAAGTCTAAGTTATTCAACAATATTCATATATTCGTAGAAGAAGGAAACGATTTACCCCAAGACATTTTAGACGAGGAAGTAGTTTTCGATCATAAAGAAGAAAGAAAGACATTACAAGACTTATTCAAGTTTTGTAATAGCTTCATAAAAGACACGATCTGTGTTGTTTCTAATACAGATATCATATTTGATAATTCTATTAAATATGTCAATACAGATAATATAGATGGTAGATTCTTGTGTCTCACACGTTGGGATATATTACCCGATAATAACATCAGGTTTTTCGATAATCAAGCAGGAATAGCACACTTTTCACAAGATAGTTGGATATTCAAAACACCTGTTCCTATTAAAAATGCGGATTTTTATATGGGCAAGCCAGGCTGTGATAACAAACTAGCTTACCTAGCAATGGAAAGTAAATTAGATGTCAGGAATCCATCCAAGGGAATCATAACTAAACATTTACACATTACCCAATATAGAACTTACGTTCCTGGGGGGAAGGAAACCGTACAAGGTCCTTGGGTTGGTGTAGAGCCTACTAATAACATAAATAGAGAATCAAAAAAGAGATTATTACAATGAAAATACTAACTTATTACACAGACGAAAACAAAAAAATGTACAAAAATTTTTTCTTACGATCATTCAATGACGTACTGAGAAAAAGTTTTAAATTAGATGCTAAGTATCTAAACGAACCATCAGAAGATATAATGATGGATAAAATTGAATATGTTATAGATAATATAGATGTTGGATCTAAGGATTTATTAATTTTCTCAAGCTGTGGATCACAGTTTTTTAGGGATTTCCATGAAGACATTGAAGAGGAATTAGAAAATAATAATATTTTATTCCAAGGTGATATCGTAGGCGCATCATCTAACTTTTTTGTATGTAGACAGAATGAAGAAACATTAGAGTTTTTCAATACTGTCTTATTTATGATGAAAAAACACATGACTGATAAAAGATATAAAAGAAAACTTTCTGATCAAGATGTGATTAATATTATAATCAATAATGGGAATTCAACAGGTATTGGTATTCTCCCAAAGGATAAATATTATAACGTATCTGCTTCGACAGGAGATAAACAATGGGAAGCAGATAAAGACTTTGAAGTTCCTCCCTCTATTATGGTACATAATAGTAGTTGGAGTAATGACACTAAAGATAAGATCAGATTAATGCGAGTAGTAAAAAATAAAGTCCTTGGTATATTATGAAGATAGTAAAACCATTTCAATACGATTTCTGTCCATATATTAAGACAGAGGAAACTATATGTGAATTGATAGAAAGAGATATAAAGGATATCAATAATAATTATAACTTTATTTATATTCCATTGGCTCATCTGATTAACACAAAGGGTATTATAGCAACAAATCAAATATTGGATTCTATCAATGTAGACAATAGAGTATTTGTGTGTCAACACATACAATGTAAGAATTTACAATTTAGGGATAGTGATATTATCTTCACTCCACACTCTTCTAAGAACAGAAGGTTCATTTCTATTCCACATTACGCTGTTAATTTCGATAAATATTATGGAAAACATGATAAGTATCTATTTTCTTTTATAGGATCTATAAACACACATATTAGTAGAAGCCAAATAGTACATAGGTATCCCACTTGTTTTGATTCTAAGAAACATTGGGGATTAGATAAAGGATTACCCGAAGAATTCAAACGAAAATATATAGAAATGATAGGGGATAGTAAGTTTTCTATTTGCCCTAGAGGAACAGGTATTTCAAGTGTTAGATTATTTGAGTCCATGGCAATGGGTACTATACCTGTTATCATAGCTGATAATTATGACCCACCATTAAGTGATAAGTTAAATTGGGGAGATTTTAGTGTTAGTATACGAGAGAATGAAATTCATAAAATAGAACATATATTAAAGAGCTATAGTGAAGAAAAAATAAAAGAAATGAGTATAAAGGTTTTAGATATATACTATACTTATTTCTCTAATGATAATTTACACAAAGTGTTAATAGAAAAAATAAAATAGAAATATGTACGTAGATAATAACGGATTAAAAGAGTGGAGATTAGATAATAGTTACGAAGATTACTCCATAGAAACATATAAAAACTTCGGAGTATCGAAAGATAGCATTAGATATTATTCTCAACAAGATGAAGATAAATATATTATACAGAAGATACTTAAAGATAAAATAACAGATGGTGTTTTCTTAGAACTTGGAGCATGTGATGGTATTATGTATTCTAATACTAAGACATTAGAAGATTATTTTGGTTTCAGTGGGATCTTAATAGAACCAATAGGTCATTTTTATAATCGGCTTATTTCAAATAGACCTAATTGTGAACATCATAATTGTGTTGTTTCTACACAAGAGGGTGAGATAACGTTTGTTGGATCAGACGCAGAAGGTGGTATCAAAGAATTTATAAAAAATGGATTTAATAAAATAGAAACCACCGTAAAAAGTAGACAATTAAAAAACATTTTAAAGGAATCTCAATATAACTATATTGATATATTTATATTGGATGTAGAGGGAGCAGAATTAGATGTATTACAGTCTATTGATTTTGATGAAATAGACATATATTGTATAATATCAGAAGCACATTCAGATGAAACAGAAAAAAATAATTTAGTAATATCCTTCTTAGAAGGAAAGGGATTTCAATTCTTCGAAAGACAAAGAGGGAATAACGTATTTCTCAGAAAGGATTCTAACAGAGCAAAATATTTTAAAAATAATTTATACACATGAAATTACTTACATTTTACAGCGATAGTCACAAAGACCTTTATGAAACTTTCTTTTTAGATAGTTTTAATAAATACTTAAAAAATAGCTTTAATTTAAAGGCAAAACATATTGATCAACTAAGCCCAAGTGGTGATTATGGTTCAGAGGGATTTGCCGATACTATGTTCGAGAAAATAAATCACGTAATAGATAATATTGATCTTAATGATAACGAACCAATGGTTTTTGCTGATTGTGATATTCAATTTTTTGAAGACTTTTCTGAAACAATCAAAGCAGATCTAGGAGATAACAATATAATGTTCCAAGACGATGTTGCTTGTGTGTGCGCAGGTTTTTTCGTATGTAGACAGAATCAATTAGTATTAGACTTCTTCAATGATGTGAGAAACACGTTAGATACGGCTAGAGAGAGAAAGATAGATGATCAACAAGTGATTAATCAGTTTTTAAGTGCGAATAAGTACCCTAATCATAAAATAGGGAAATTATCGAGAGATAAGTATTTTACTGTAGCTGCCTCGAATTTAGGTCCTCGCAGATGGGTGGGTGCTGAGTTTAACATACCTGAGCAAATATTGGTTCATCACGGAAATTGGACAGTTGGTTTAGAAAACAAATTTAAAATTATGAACTATGTTAAAGACATAGTAGAAAAAAGAAAAGAAACAGTATGAATATTAAAATGCTAGGAAGTGATTATGGTGGATGGGTAGTAGATGTAGACTCTATCAACGAAGGCGATACTATAATCGGTGGTGGTGTCGGAGAAGATATCACATTTGAGGAAAGTTTATTAGAACAAAGAACAGTTAATATCATAGCAGTAGATCCTACAATCAAAAGTCATAAATTTTTAGAAAATAAAAACAATTCTAATGTCGAGTTAATTAAAAAAGCAATAGAGCAAGAAGGTCACGGAACAGTTACTATTTACAAGAACACTAACCCTAATTATGTTTCTGAGTCAGTATCTAATACACATGCTATGGTTGGCGGTGATAGTTATGAAGCCGAAACTATATCGATTAAAGAACTTAGGGAACTATATAACCCCTCTCTTATAAAAATAGATATTGAAGGTAGTGAGTATAACGTATATAGAGAGTGTATAGGCGTTAAACAAGTTTGTATCGAGTTCCACCATCATTGTATGACAGATAAGAGCTTAGATGATACCAAATCAGTTATCAAAGAGTTCGAGGATAATGGGTACACTGTAATAGATAATAGAAACTATATAGAATTAACCTTCTTAAAAAAATAATCAAAAGAAATGGAAAGATTTACTAAAGAAATAATGTTATCACATATAGAAGAATTTAAAAAACTATATGATCAAAGACCAATAGACAATAATCAAGGAGGTATGAACTCTTCTCATATGTTACCGTTATATGTATACTTAAAAGAAATTAAGCCTAAGTTAGTTATAGAGAGTGGCATTTGGAAAGGACAAGGGACTTGGTTAATAGAAAATAGTTGCGATGCTAAAATTATTTCAATAGATCCGAATCTAGGAGTAAGAAAATATATTAGTAATAAGGTAATATATTTATCTACTGATCTAACAACACATAATTGGGGAGAAATATTAAAGGAGCATGGTGTCGAACCAAGTGATGTATTAGTTTTCTTAGACGATCATCAAGACTTTGATAAAAGAATAGATTTTTTAAAAGAAAATAATTTAGTGAATATCATACATGAAGATAATTATCCTGTTTTACGTGGAGATTGTATAAGTCCTAAAACATTACTAGATCAGAATTCTAATCTATCTACCGACCAAATAGAACACGCTAAAGAGAATATAGAAGTATATGAAGAAATTAGACCTATATTTAAAAGTAGTACAACTAGATGGGGGGATGCTTGGGATGAAGAAAATTATGCGACAAAAGATCCTTTGTTCGAAGAAAGTGATAAAGAAAAATACCCTTTATTCTACGAAGAGCATAAAGGGTATACTTGGATTGCTAATGTTATTTTGAAGAAGGGTTAAATCCTTACAATAAAATCAAACCCTTCTTCTTTAGAAGGTGGTGTATATCTTTTAATCATATCTTCGATAACGTTTTCGGGAATATATTTGTTTTCTGTTTTCTCTCTTATCGAATTTCTTTTGAAGAGTTCTTCTTTATCAAAGACATCCATGATAAGTGCTATTTTAATATGATTAGGAAAATGACTCATATGATACTTTCTTCTTTTCTTACCCATATGTGTCATATCGAGAATGATATTTTCATCAGTTTTTCCAAATTCTCTCATAGTGTCTATTAACCTAAGGTCAGCTTCCTTTTGGTCAATTGTTTTAAATGCGTCTTGATACGAAAGACCTTCTCCTAATGATTCAACAATAGCATCTCGTGATATTGTTGTACAATTTTCACCGATTTCTTTAATGATGGTAGATTTACCCGATAAGGGAGGACCTACCATAAGAACTAGGTTACTTTCTGTGGTATCTAATCTCTTTTTTAACTCTTTTTTATCCATCTCGCAAATATACTAAAAATAAGTACTATGTATAGTAAACTTTATAATATATATGAATATAACTTAAAAATAATAATATTACTATGAGTTATAAAGTACAAGAAGGCGATGTAGTTACAGTACACTACGTTGGATCATTAGACGATGGAAGCGAATTTGATAATAGTTATCAAACTCAAAACCCACTAACTTTTACAGTCGGTGAAAAAAAATTAATACCAGGTTTTGAAAATGCGGTATTAGAGAGAGAAAAAGGTGAAGAAGTTACCGTAAAGATTCCTAAAGAGGAAGCATATGGTGAATATTCTGAAAAAAATATACACGAGATTCCTAACGAGCAAATCAGTTTACCTGAGAATGCATCAGCAGGGGCGAGTATTGAAGGAACTGCTCCAAACGGAGAAAGATTTATTTGTAAAATAGTTTCAGTCAATGAATCAACTGTTACATTAGATCTTAATAGCCCATTAGCAGGTAAAGACCTAAGCTTTAAAATCGAAATCGTTGATGTTAAAGAAAAAGAAAGTGCTGAGTAAAAATAAAGTTTAAACTTTGAACTTACTTAAAGTATTTAGTTATCTAAGAAATACAAAAAATGACCACTTTTTATTTTTCACATTAGAGAATTATAAAATATATAAATGGTTTATAAAAATCCTAGTTTTTTTTAATAAGGATTATATATCATGCACTATTTTTAGAAAACAGCACAAGTATTATAAAAATGTAGTTATAGTAGGGCTTAAATATTACGGCAGAAACGTGAAACGAAGAACCAACGGATTTGCCAAAATGTTCTTAGAAGAATTTCCTGATAAGAACTGCCCTTACTGTAATTCCAAACTTACTAAAGAAAACATTACTGCGGATCACATAATACCCGTAAGTAAAGGTGGGAATAATAGTAAACTAAATCTCTTAGCTTGTTGTAAAAGTTGTAATGAAGAAAGAGGGGATTTAGATTTTTATCGTTACCTTTATCTCAAACAACCCAAATTTAAGAAAATCAAATTCCCTTTTATATAGATGAATAACGATCTAATCACGGTAAGAAAAATTATAGATAATCTAGATGATTATAAAATTTACACTACCTATGAAGATCTTGTAATCATAGAAATAGACGGTGTTACAATATACTATATATCTGTTAAAGATTTTAATATAAAGGATTTAACAGCTTCTATGGTTAAATGTGCTAGGGTATTAAAACAAAGGGGTATACAAGACAGGTATGTAAAATACAGAACCACTCTACTAAAGCTTTTTTTGCCATATAGAAGGGATGAAATAATTGATGATATATTAGAAAATTAGCTATTTATATTTTGTAAGATTCCATCTTTATCATCATCAGTAAGATTATTTATTTGTTCTCTTGCTGTATTGAAATCTTGGAAAGTCAGTAAAGTATAACTAAATTGATTACCGTATCTCTGATTATGTGTTTCTAGTAAATTTATAAATGAAGTCAAACCATTGCTATTCGAAAATACTTGACTACCCTCACTCCAATTGTTTACGTCAATTCCTCCTGGGTATCCACGGTGAATATGCATACCAAACTCTCCTTCTTCTTCGAACGAATAAGTAATTCTATTACTATCCCAATTATTATCTCTGTAAACAATTTGTTTCCCCACACTTTTCAACGCCTTGGTTTTTAAGGGTCCTTTAACGGGGAAGAATCCTAATCTATAAGAATTTATATATTGAGCAGGTTGTAATATACCAAGACCTGTTCTGCCTACATATTTAGAATATTTTTTCATACTTATTGTTTGTCCTATGATACTAGGATCTACCTTTTCGGTAAATTTTTTATATTCTTGTTGGGTTATTTTTATTGACGTACCAGGCATAGTAGATATCTTAAAATTCTTAATTCTCCATCGACCATCATTATCAACATAAAACACAAATAATTTATCTGAGAATTTATTCGTGTATTGATCACCACTTTCTTGGAATCTAACACCTACTATATTCATTTTATTGGGTTCGTTATAAATAACGTATCCATTATTTATTAAACTCTGTACTAAGATGTAAACATCTTCATTTACTTCCCCGAATTCAGGAAGTTCTATTTCTTTATTAGGATCGTTAATACCACCGTCAACTGTAGCCCCCTTTAATTCTTCTGAGGTAGTCAATTGACCATCAGGTGTGGTTTCTTTCGTTCCGTCTTTTGCTTCGTATCCTGTTGGTATATTCTCTTTAGTTAAGTTATTATCTTCTGTTGTGCTTCTCCACTTATCCCCCCTTTGTGAAATGTTAACTCTTGTTAGGTTATCAACATATCCATTATCATTAAAATTTACGTTATGACTTAAAAACTTAGGGACTTTAAGTGCTTTATATTGTAAGATGTGTGATATGAAACCAGGGTGGGGAACAACGGGAGCTAAGAGGTTTCCGAAGAACGGTCCACCGAATTGACCTAGTAAATGATCCACAAACACATCAAACCAATCTAAGAAATTATTACCAAGAATGGCTTGTTGACTTGCATCTGCTGTGCCTATATTAACAGAACCAAAATTATCTTTAAGACCTAAATTAATACTATCTTCTGTGATATTAAATAAATTGAATTTATGATCAATTTTCATTCCCTCAGACTCATTACTATACATCTGTGTAACATGATCAAATAATAAACTTTTCATCGATTCATAATCATCATCGGATAACGAACTTAATTTTTCTTGTAAATTAGGATTATAGTGTTCAGCATATCGGTATATAGGGTTGTATATATCACCGTTTTCAAACTCAACGGAAACCACTTTACCATTTTCGGGTAAATTACAATACTCTCCGTTATTGTCTTTGAATGGAACAGCCCAAGGTAGATCTTCAATAGCTAACCCATCAAATACATTAACTACTCTAATTCTACATTTGTTTTCTCTATCGGGGTCTTTATTATCCTCAACTATCCCTAAAAATTTTTTACTGAAATCCTTCATATATGTATTATATATTATTAGTATATTTGCTCATAGGTAAATAAAAATATAAGTTATGGCTGATATTGTAAAATGTAATTGTTGTGATGGAGATGGTGGACATGAATACCTAATAAGTATACATGATGACGTTACAGGTTGGACAAAGTGTACTAACTGTCTATAGCCCAAATGACAGAAGACGAAGAAAGAGATTATCGTGAAAACGATTGGTAAATTTATTTCTTATATACGTTCGGTATAGTTTGTGAACCATTACTACTCAATGAACTGTTTCTGTTACTACCTGCTTCGAAGCCTTTAAGCTTTTGTGCGCCACGGTTGGCTGCATCAAATATAGAATTTTCAGCACCCTTAGATAATTGAGATAAATAACTCGCACCTCCACTAAGAGCCGTACTTAACCCTAAGTTTGAGAAATCTCCTACTTTATCTAATACAAATTGACCAAGGTTTGTTCCTTGATATACGTTAGTAGGTGATGATATATTTCTTAATCCTGTTCTTTCTCTTATCTTAGAAGTAAGACCTGATATTAACTGTGATCTAGCCTCTATAAATCTCGTTTGTAATTGTTGATTAGCTCTGTCGATAATAGTATTTACACCTCTTCTGAAATTAGTTTGCTGTGCTTCTATTCTTTCTTTAGCATTTCTTAGATCAATAACATCTCTACTATATTTTGGGTTTAACATAGGGAAATCAAACTCATATTGTCTTGGGTTATCAACACTATTATTAAATGTATTCATTTGAAATTTAAAATCAATAACCCTCTTAGGGAATTTATCAGCATTCGGTGCATCGGTTTGTTTATTAGCATCACTATCAGGATCAGGATTAAGTTGATTTGTCGTAGGGTCTATTCGTTGGTTATTAATATATTTACCTTCATCTAAGAACGCCTGTGATGGATCAACAGAACCTGGATGAAAATTAAATTTCTCCATCTCGAACCCAACATATTTGTAATAAATATCCATATTAATTCCACTAGAAACCTCAGGTGCGCCTGCGCCAAAGCCTGCTTGTGTTATATTATTACCAAAACTGTAACTATTGAAATCAAATTGACAATCATATAAAGTATAGATATATCTATTTACGTTATCTTTAAAAACACGGATGGTTTCTTGATCAGAATCAGATGATATTTTAGCAGCAGCATTAGATACCCTATTGAAATTCCTAACCTCACTTATTATAACCGCCATATCAAATCGTAATAAGTTTTCAGGAATAACTTGTCTACCTGTACTCTTATCATAAATAAGATTTCTATATGTTCCTGCTAAATAACCTGAATTTAATCCAACATCTTCACTTAAATTAATAGTTAATTTGTCTTTACCGAAATCAGCCATTTGCCTTCCACCCTCATCTCCTATGCCTGTGTGGTGAATCAATTTTTCTAAGTTCTCAACGCTATTAATATAATGTGTTTTGAAACTATTGAATCTATTGTCTGTTCTAAAAATCCCTCTTGTTCTATCATCTACATTGAAAAACTTCGCAAATTGACTTACGAAGTCGTCATATAAATTTTGTCTATTACTCACGTGCTTTAAACTATTCTCTACACCAAATGTAAAAAAATCATCCATGTCGTTAAAAAGAGAAGATTCATTTAGTATAACAAGGTCAAATCCTAATATTGTTGGATCTTCGTCTAAATTCAATAAAGCATTATCTGTTGAACTATTATTTAAATTACTTCTTAATCCTGTTTCTAATCCATATTTAAAATTAAAGGTATCTCTATCTTTAAAGTAATCTCTTAAAACATATTCTGAGTTAAATCTTTGAAACCCATTACTCGATACACTATTACTCTTAGAACTACCACTGAAATTTTCAGGGATCTGTGTTCTTTGATCTCTACCTATTCCCGTTGAAGGTGGTTGTATGGGTAAATTACTTAAGGCATCATTTATAAATTTTGGGATTAACATCAGTGTTTATATGGTTTAATATATATATTAAAGCACTTTAATTACCATTGAATAAGTAGAATTATATTTAATATATAGGTTAAACATAATTTAACTATATGTCTACATATTCAATAAATGACGGAACTCCATATGAATCTACCTTTTTAGGTGACCTTTCAATAAATACTGTATTAAACGAGATACCTAATAATACATCTCAATTAATCGTACCTGAGAATGTACGAAATGCCTTATTTACGCTATGGGATAATATAGCATTTAAGACAGTAGCAGCTACGGGTAGTAGTGTTTCTTATATCGGAATCGGTGGAACTATTCACACAGAAAAATACACAAATACTGCGGATGGGTTAAAGGTATTGATGGGTAAACCACAATTAAATAACTCTGATATATTAGATAATATTTTAATTGAATATAATGATACGTTACCATATACAAACAGTGACTTCTATTTCTACAATTTTAAACCTGATGATTTTTCTGACGGATCTGCTAATAAACAATATACGAAAGTATCATTCTTAGCGGGTGATAACTCTAATGACTTATTTCAGACAGCACCTTATATATTATCACAACAAACAGTAGGTGGTACAGCGATAGATCTTACAATTTACAACCAAGGTGGTAAATTAATAATTGATTCAGCACAAGAGCTACAAATAGGTAGTACTTCTACTAAGGTTACATTATTAACAGGAACAGGATCAACAGGTGTTAAGACACTTCCTGCGGGAAATCCTGGTGATGTGCAATTAAATTTAGACGATTGTGTATTTGGATTCATTAATGGTGGATCTGCATCAGTTGGAGATATACTTTTAATGGGGGCAAGTAACAGCCCATATTGGGGTGATTTGAATATCAATAGTATATTCACCTTAAACCAAGTATTGAATAGTGGTAATACTACGGATGGTAAAGATATAATCGTAACAGGTACTGATAGTATTTACTTCGGTGGAACAGGTAGTACATATACTTCTATTTCTAATAACGGTACATTCACATTAATTGATAGTCCTAATGGTGAGTTTAGAATTGATACTAATTTATTAAGATTGGATATCACAGGGGTAGGACCGAACAAGGTTCTATACACAGATGGCACGGGTTATGCGTTTTGGGCAACACAGAGTATAGTTGATCCAGGTAGTCCTCTTACTAGTATTCAGTACAACAACAATGGTGATTTCGGTGGATCTGCATTATTGTTATGGGACAATACATCAGGAACTATGACAGTAAACGCTTCGGAAGCATCGGCTGCAATTTCAGTTGCCGCTAATAACGGAGGTGGTGTTAATATAGAAGGTAATAACCAAGATGGTTTATTTCATATTACAAACGTGGCTGCGGATTTAGTTAAATTAACCAACAAGGAAGGAGATCTAGAAGATTATAGTTTTATATTAAACGGAAATGTGTTTACTGCGTCTGAATATATGTTATCACTTAAATCTAATATACAAGGTGGTATTTTTGTTAATACGGATATAGAAGGTAGTGGTGCAGGTCAAAATGCTATGGTAGTTAAAAATGCGAATGCTACTTTTTTCGATATTACGGTAAATGATTTTGAAACATCAACGGTCACTATAAACGATGCTGCTTCTGAACACGCACTGAATGTTAAAGCAAACAACACAGGTGGGTTACACGTGGATTCAAATAACAGTTCAAGTGTATTATTAATAGAAAATATAGTAGGAGCAGATAAATATTTCGAGATAGACGATAGTACTAAAGAAATGATATTCGACGATAAAAATGAATATAAATTTATATTTAGTGGTGCATCGACAGCTATAATAAATAAATTCACTTTCAGAAATGGTGGAGCAGGCGATAAGGATATAACATTATTAGCTAACGCTGCGAATGAGGAATTTAATATTGCATATAATAATGCTAGTGGGGCAAGTAATTCAGTTATTTCATTTAGTCCTGATAATAATAATGGTTTATTCTTAGGGGTTAGCAATAGTTTAGAGAGTGCATTATTCCTAGGTGATTTTGATGGGTCTAATAGAGGTAGTGTTGTTGTATACCCTAGCACAGAAAGTACACCACCTATCTTACAGAGAGCAACAAGTAAAAGTGTTGTTATTGGTAACAGCAGTAAGACAACACAAACATTAGGAACGGTGGTTGGTACTGATGCAGATAAAAGAATGCTTGGTATTAATATAGTACCTCAGGTTGATGATCATTTAAATGGTGTATATGCAGTAAATCCTTCTAATTATATCAGTACTGGATTTACTTTGTATAGTGGGATGTATTATGCATTGAATGTATTTGATACTTCTTATCTTATGTTAGACGGTGGTGGATATACAGGACAAACATTACATAGATTGGGAGCTTTAAGCGAGGGCGGCCCCGTAGCACCATATGGTACAACAGTAAGGATATGGAATAGATCAGGTGGTAATATATCGGTTGATACTATCTACAACACTAATGAGGCTGCTAGACATAACATATTCGTACCTGCGATAAGTTCTCCTGTACAATTGACATGGGCTACGGGAACAATGTTAGAATTTGTTTATTTAGCTATTGGTGGTGATATGTCAAGTACTTTAGCTGGTCTTGGTGTTGGGGGTTTATTAGGTGAAGGTGGTGTTTGGTATAACATAAATTAATATATAGTACATGAAGTTAATATTAGAATTCACAGAATTTAATCACCAAAGAATGAATAGTGATTCTGTTCCACAATCAACACATGTAGATGATCCACAATTATCTCTTGGTTCATTTAACAGATTTCAATCTAATCTTAAAAATGCAGTTAATAAATTAAACTCTATTTATAAGAAAATGAGTATTACTACATCAGGTGTTAATCTGACTAGTGGTAAACCTATTGAACAAAATGATATTAAGAACATCAAGATTCTTAGAATATTCCCTAGTGATGATATTTACTATAATGTTTATTTCTCTTTCGAATTAGAAGAAAACGAATATTACGGAGTCATTAAAAAAATAAACCATGACCAACCTATATTATCATCTGAAATTTTTAAAGATGTGACAGTATTTGGATCTAAAGAATGGGTAATTAGAGTGAAGGGTAATTTGGTTAAGACTATAAAAAATTGGCTTAATGTAACTAAAGGAGAATATTTATCATTAAAAGAGATTGAGGTAATTGATAAATTAACAGGTGAGTTAATACTACTTCCTGAGAAAAGTAAAATAGAAGTTCTTGGTACGTTTGACAGTGTGATTAATATTACACATGAAGATAGAGAATATGATCTTAAAAATGGTAATTATTATTACTTCAATTATTACTTCGAGAATTTAAACTAAGGAATTTATAAGCTGATCTCTTTTTTCTATAAGAGTATGAAAGTGTTCTTTTTTGTAAACTTCGACTAAACCATTATCAGATACTATTAAGTACCCATTATCCATATTAGATAATACATCATACTTCTTACCGATGGTCAAAAATGGATACTCATCATTAATACAGTATATAGGCTGTGTTCTTTCGTTCAAATACATCTATTATATATTAAACTCAATTTCTCCATTATCTACTTTTTTCAAGAAATCAGAAACAAAATTGTTGTTAAAATAATCCCAAATATCTACATAATTATCAACAGCGAATTCTCTAAAGTATCCCGAACATAGTGTTGTACATATCCGCATCATAGACCATCTTACTGCATCCTTAGGGCTGTAATATTTCTTACCATCAAAGATGGAAGGTAATACTAAACGTTCCAATGCTATAACATAGGATTCCTCTAAAATACATTTAGCCTTCTCTTCGAATGTAAACTTGTTCCATAGATCTTTTGAACACCAAACAGAATCTGTATCGGGTTGCATCTTTTCATATAAAGGATTATCATAATGAGCTACCATTCTATGGATATCATCATGTATAAAATAATACTTAACAAAGCCTTCACTTTGTCCAAAGAATTCTTCCTTAGATTTATTTAAACTAGGTGTCTTTAATTTACCTAATCTATCCTTTGTTTCTTCTTTGTTTATCTTAGTGATCTTCTTTAATTTATCTATACCATTAAGTTCTTTATGTAAAAAACAATAGTCTTCTATATGCTTATTGAACTTAATAGGATAATAGATATGAGCCTTTTTAAGACTATATAAAATCTCTTTTGATCCAATTACTGTTTTACAGAAATGGTTGTCATATATATTATATAACAAAGTGAGAGCTTTCGAAGAATCGGTTATTAAGAACTCAACCATACTTCTATCAAAATTATCATTCTTTTCGATATCGAAAAAAGTTATAAGATGACCCCTATCAACTATTTTAGAGGGGGTTAATATTTTTTTGAAATATTCTACTTCTTCTAAGTTAGCGATTAAGTCTATATCAAAATAACTTCTATCTCGATAATTAGAAAGTGCTTTAGATCCTACTAGTATCATGGTTATAAAATATTACTCATCCAAAAGAGCTTCTAATTCACGGATTATATGTTTATTAACAAGAACTTCTTCACTCCTTGTCATTTCAGCATTTTTTGGTTGTAACCAAACTCTTTCTTCGTCAGTAGTGTGTGCTTGTCTCTTATATAATCCTTGTAATCTTCCTTTTATTTTATCTTCCATATTTGTTTAATTATTATTTAATTTATCTTTTCAAGTTTACTTCTGTTTCAAAAACGGTTCTTACGCAAACCGTTAATAGGAAGAAGAAGTGTCTTCGTCATATGAAGAATCTTCATAGTATTCATCAGTATAGCTAATCATCCCATCTTCGTTATATTCTTCTACAGTACCCGTAAGAATTTTTTCAGGATCTAAATCAATTATATCAATTTTTTCACTTAATTCTTTTATATGTGTTGAAGCCCTTTCCTTACTGATTGGATCATCTTCTCTTATATAGCTTTCTACTATATCGTTTAGCTCTTCCCAAGCCTCGTTTATGTTTTCTATCTTATTGCTCATCTTCTAAAATTTGATTGATTTTAATATCTCTTATTTCTGCTTTGTTTATGAACCTATTCACATTATAATAATGTGGTTCACCATAATCATCTTCTACTTTAATTGTATTAGTAGATTCACCTACGTCTAGACAATCGTATTCCTTTAACTTAGTTAAGTATACGTTTGCCCATATCACACAAATAACTTTACTTCCTTTCTCTATTTTACTTCCTAGCATATTTAATATATATTACATGAATTGGTTAGATTTCATTTTAGACAACATATCCGAATTCGGTTTATATATTACAAAGTTAGAAAAAAAATTCCTAGATAACTATTATTCTAAGGAAATAAATAAAGAACTTACGGAAAGGTACGACTTTTATAAATCGATATATGAATCAGATGTGTCTTCTTCTTTCTTATTAGAAAACATTACTTTTACCAACGAAACAGATGTAACTGACCTAAAGTTGAATATACTATGGGATAATATTAAGGAAGATGATGCTGATAATTTTCAGAACATTTATAATATACCTACAAGAAAATTAAACTTAGAGTGGGAAGACCTAGATGATAGATATAGAAGGGAGTTCCATTTATATTGGAAAAAATATTATAGGTTTTAATATATAGACTATGGCTCATATAAACAATTTTCAGAAATTTAACGAAAGCAAGTTTGTAGAAGAACTACCTGAATACTTCTATCTAATATTACGTGCGGGTGATAGAGATAATAGTAATACTAACACTAAACCTTAGGAAACATTAGCTACTATGGAAGCTGAGGGATTAGTAGGGATTAGTTCGACTCCTAATATTATATCTAGTTGGATGGACGTAAGACCTATATTAGTTATGATGCCTGCTGAAGAAACTATGAGAATAAATAAGATATTCCCTGTCGATTATTACAATCCTGATCAACTTGTGTCTAATGACCTATTTTTATTAAGAAGGTTAACAGATAATTATAATAAAGGAAGTAAGGCTGATCTAAAAGACAAGGAAGACGTAGACAGATTTGAAAGATGGGAATATGATTCTACATTAACTAAGATATTCCAAGTTAGAAAATTGAGCGTAGGTAAAAAGAAATCGTCTAGATTAGTAGGAACTTGGCACAGAGATAGAACACATTACCAACAAAAATTATTCGAAACATTTGGACACAGTGCCTTCTATTACAGAATAGGAGACCATATATCTAATGAAATACAACAAAAGAAATTTAAGATAAATAACGTAAACGATTTAGTCAAAGTGATGGGTGAAGCTATTGTAACTAACAGAGATGAGTTAGAACATATTACTTATGGTACACATAAACAATTCGAGTGGTTCTTTAACTACTTTGATAAATACGGAACAAAAGGATTTAAACAAGTTCTTAATTGGATGATTATAGAACTTTCTAGGGTATGGGCAGAAAAAGAAAACGAATGGATTGTGAAGAAAGATAAGTTAAGTAGTAAAAGGGAATTTAAGATCCCTAACAATTCACACTTGATTATCAAAACTTTCCCTGGTTATGAGGACGAAGAAGCATATGCTGAGTGGAATCAGAAAAGACAAAAAGCAAATAAAGAAAATAATAGAAGAGATTTGACACAAGGACTTAGAGAAGATTATGCTAAAGAAGCAGTAAAAGATTACCATTTAGATAATATATATGATATACACTATGTAGATAATTTACATGAGGGTAAGAAAAAAGTAAATGAAATAAAATGAAATACATAAGAGAATATAATAGCAATGTTTATAACTATATAAAATCAATCATTGATACTAAGTTCAATGAGTTAAAATATGATACTGAATTTTTAAAAGAAGTATATAATATCATAGATATATGGGTTTATATAAAATTTAAAAGCGATAATTCACTATTAGAGGATACTGAAATATCTATGGAAGGCTTCGATACGAGTTATGATTTCGCAGACCAAATAGCAGGCTTAGAGACTGCCGTTCTTGAAAGTGAAATGGAGATAGAAATCGATATAGAAACTACTTCACCTGATTATATACAACAGGATTTTAAATTTAAGCTAATAGATAAAGATAAGCTTACTAAAATGTATAATTTTTATGACAAACATTCATATATTATGAAGAAGGCAAATGAATTATTTATTAAATATAAAGACGATATGGAAATTAATTATAGATCAGACGGAAACGAGTTGGGTATAACATACACCTTTACTGTAAATATATCTGAAATGACTAATATGATAAAAAAATTAAATAAATGAGATATATAAAAGAATATAACAGTTATATAGAAAATCAAAGTGAGTATTTTGGGGCATATATGGATTCATTTATTGAAAGTAATAAATGGGTATATTCTTATGTAAACGAAAGTAGAGTAAGTTTTCTGTTCTCATTTAAAGGTGATATAATTGTTTATGATGAAAATACAGGAGAAAGAAGCTCACATATCCTAAACACTCCTTTACAAAACAATAAAGAAAGGGTACTTGATCATTTAAAAAATGATGCTTTAATATCCGCTACTATAAGAGCAGGATTAAATATTAAATTAGAAAACGTAGAATTAGTTTGTATATTAAATGTAGGATATAATAAAAGATCTGATTGGTATGATATAGAAAATATCAAATCAATAGAAGACGAATTAGACAAGAAAAAGGGGCTAGTTGAAAAATTAAAAAGATTAACTACATTTGATAAATCAGATGTTCAAATAAGCCCCAATCTAGATGCCTTTGTGCATAAAAGATATATTAATATTAACATTGATGATATGTATAACATAATGAAAAAGTTAAATAAGTAATGGAAAAAGTATTATATCATTTCATACCCGTATTTAATTTAATCTCTCTTTTAGAAGAATATAAGAGCTTGAGTAAAATATTTTTGAAATCTAATTCAGAACACATTAGCTTAACTAGGAATCCTTCTTTAACTAGTGTGGATCTTTCTTTCGATAAACATATGTGTAGGATCACATTGGATACTAAGAAGATTTATGATAGGTATAAGATAAAACCATACGCAGATTCAACTTATACACAAGGTAGTGATGAAGAACAAGAAGAAAGAGTATATGTAAAAAAGAGGTCTAATTGGCAAAGAAACTATGATAAGGCATTACAAATACCCACAGGCGCATATAAAATAGATATATCTGATTGTATATTACGAATAGATATTTTAACAATGGTTCATAATAAAGTGAAAGACAGACAAGCAGGATATAACTCTTGGATGTTTTCATACGATCAATTTAATCCTAAGTATTTAGATCCCAAAAATAAAAAGAATTTACCTACAATACAAAAAGACCACGAAGGTTTAGTTCATGGTCTTTTTAATATTTTAAAACAAGTTGATTTACCGTTTAAGGTAAAACTCGTCACAAAATTTGTCGGGTATAAATATCAGGATAAATATATCGATAAATGGAATAGAAGAAGTTTTTCTTTTAATTCTTTCGGTTCATAAATCCCATTCGGTTATTATTTTCTTCTTCCTCCAATTTATCATTATAGATTTGCGCTAAAGTCATATCTTCGGTAGTTTCTTCTTTCCCAAGTTTATTTAATATTTTATTAGCTTTATCCGTTTTAAGTTTACCGAATTCGTATTTCTTTAATAGTCTTCCTTCTCGAAGGAGAGCTTTATCTAAGTTATGTACATCAGTGTTAAAAGTACATATTATTTGAAATCTTAAACAATCCCCTAATATACCATCAGATAAATTAAGTAGATCACTCACTGCAGCACCATTTCCTGAATTTCTCGATTCTACTAATTTCTCCGCATCCTCAATCATTAATACTGAGTTGGGATAGTCCATTAAGAAGTTTAACATAGAAGGCTCTGATAAAGAAGTCCCAATATTAGGTGGTATGAATATAACACGTTTATTAACTGTTCTGATAAGGTGTCTTAAATAAGTAGTTTTTCCTGTGCCTGGATCACCGTGGAATAAGAAAAGACCTACGCTTTCTCCTTTGATTTTTTCTATTACGTCATTATGCACATCGATAAAACCATCGTTGTAATTACTCTCTAAATCTAAATTTGCATATTTATCATCGATCCTAAAATCAGATAAACTCATATCCTTACCTTGTGTAAGCATATGGACAGAAGTGTTAATTCTGTTTTTAGATCCGTCATTTATTATATTTTTAAGTTTATCTAAAACAATATGGTCTATTTCACCTTTACTAAGGAACTGCAGATTTTCGTAATTAGATATACTCAACACAATATTTCTTTTCTGATCAACAGATATTCTATTTATTCTATCCTCTCTTTCGTTTACCAATTCCCCTGTATAATCATCTATTGTGTTCTCAGGAGTAAATGATTCCGAACAGTAATTTACATCAAATTCAAATTCTTTCTCTATTAGTTCTCTTACTTCCTTTCGAACCGATTTATGTATAGAATAGAAATTATAACTATAATTAGCTAGATCCTTGAAAAATTTTAAATAAATTAAACGAACCTCAGATGAATCTTGGTATTCTGAAATTTCTACATCAGTAATATTACCTATGGTTATATCGTTTCCTTTTATTTTGCTTGTCTTCATTTCCATATTTATATCAAACTTTTTATAATATATGATATTTTTTGGTATTTGTTTTAAATATTAGTACATTTGTAAAAAATAAAGACATGAATACGAATTATAATGCTATATACGACTTTTGTAAAGTCAGAAATAACGGAGTTTCTACTAAGAATGGAACTGTTGATTATCCACCAAGAGTTAAGTTTATAATCGAACTATTAGAAAAATTAGGTATTGATTATGAAATGGATACTTACCAAGTAGGTAAATATAAGGATAACAACTTCCATAACATTTACCTAAGAGGAACTTCAACTCGTTGGTTTATGGCACACCACGATGTTTGTAATCATAATATTGATAATGCTAATGATAATTCTGCTAGTGTGATCAATGCTATTATGTTGAAAAACATTAGACCTGATGTTAATATAGCATTAGTAGATGGAGAAGAACTACCTACAATGGGATTAGGTTCGGCACATTTTTCTGACCGTGTGAACAATGGTGATTTCGGAACAGTAGAATGGGTATTGAATTTAGAACTTACGGGAATCGGAGGAAAGAATTTCTTTATCGCTGATATGAATAATCTATTGTGTGATAAGATATTTGATAAATTCGGATGTCCACCTTTCAATCCACCATTCAGTGATGCTACTATTATGAATAGTCGTGGAATAATGACTACAGTAATTAACCCACTCCCTTTGGTAGAAAGGGGATTTAAAATAACCAAACTTGGTGCTTTAGAAGATGATGGGTTTAAGTTAGGGGAACTAATCTTTGCAGATGATATAAAAAAGATAAATTTGCATTATCGTGATAATGATGAATTAGAAGATGATAACATAGATAAGTTTATGTTAGAACCTTTTGAGATATCTGAATCTGATTTCGATAAAATGCCCTCAATTGAATATATGGATACTAGTATTCTATGGAGATGTCATATGGCTGCAGATACAGTTGATAAGATCAAAACGGATGATATGAAGGAATTTGTTGAACAAGTACTTACTGTTATTGCTGATATTTAATCTTCCACAGAAGAGAAATAATAGTCATCAGATCCATAGCAATACCAAACGTCTATACCATTTGCTGTATCTACGTAGTCTAAATATGCTATACGCTGTTCTTGACATTCCATTGAGCCCCAATCCAACCCATTAGCTCTATCTATTGCGTCTTGCTGACCATTAGGAGCTTCATGACCTGATAAGATATCACCAAAGAAACATCTTTCTTTGTAATCATGGTTTTCGGTTATATATTGATCAAATTTTTTAATACGATTCATTTCGGTTTATTATTATTTTTTTAACCCATAGGTTTATTAAATTCTTGTACTTTTTTAATTATATCACGATCTTGTTCACTACCTTCACCTGTTAAATATGCTTCTAAGCTTGTATCAATTGTATATTTTTCTTCTGTGTATACTTCTCTTGGTAGCATTGTATAATAAATAGAATCGCCTTCTTTTCTACTTAACATTAACATCGTTAGATCTAAGTTAACAGGATTTAAATGATCTTCTATCATAATCATAGGAGTGTCTTGTTTAGGCATTAAGTATTCTTCCCCATCAACTTCTTTCTTATTCGCTAAGAAGAAAAAATAGAAATTATCTGATTCCTTTTTAAGTCTACTACTATCTTTTATTAATTGAGATAATAATAAAGATATAGTAATAGTATCCTCACTATTTGCGGCTTCTATTAATCTATCCCACCTTTTCTTATCATCAATATACATTTGTCTTAATTTTTCTTTATCCGCTCTTGATGTTGCTATCTTAGTATGAGAAACTAAAATAGTAGGATCTAAATCAATTAGTTTATAAAGTTCTTCATCAGTCAATTCTACACCATCATATAAACTGTGTTTATTAGTGATCATTTCTAATTTTTGAGTAGAAGTAAGTTTAAGTGTTGCTTCTTTATAATATTCCTCTATATTACTTTCTAGTAAATCAGGATAGTTTATGATAGCATATATCTTTTGATCCATGTTTAATGATTTAGCAACGGACTCGTGTTTACATACACGAACATCTGTCTTAATTAAATCAGTGATTTCTTCTGCCGTTAGGAAGTCTATATTATCATATAGTCTAACTAATCTTGGGTATTTCATTAAGTACTTTTTCTTATCACCATCAGATAGATCGCTAAATAAATCTCCTGCGTATTCACTCATACTTTCATTATCGGCTAAATACTTTATCTTTTGATAATCTTCTATTTCATTCCATTTTTTTAGATATTTGAAGTATCCTTCTTTTTCAAGATTACTAGCACTACTATCATCCTTATAATGTGCTATATATTTACCATCTTCGTACAAAGTAATACCAACTTGTGATTGTACGCCCTCTTTTGTTAGATCCCAAATAAAGTATTGTACCCCTGCCTTTCCACCACGAGTAAGATAACTACTCCAATAGTTATACATACTATCAGATATACACCATTGTTTAGACCCTAAGTTACATGAGCCTTCTTTTGAGAAAATCATAGCAATTAAATAATCATCTTCATCAAAGTATACTATTTGTGCATCTTGATCTTTTTTAATTTTCTCGAATATATCCTTTATATCTGCGAAACTTTTTAAGTGACCTGATAAGTAATTGAAAAAATCTTCAACAGGTCTATCCTGATACTTAGCAATCTTTTTTAAGAATACATTATTATAATCTTCGTAATCATAATCTATAATAGCATCTCTGAATCTGTTAAAGTGTTTTTTATTGGATTTCAATTTTTGTCTAAGCGGATTTGGTATCTTTTTTAAATATTTATTTGTCTTTTCGATTAGATCTACTTCTGCTAATATATCAATAACATCTTCAAACTTCTCTGCTTCTGTTACATCTATATTAAACTGTTTGAACGTGTTTTTATGATCAGTCATTTTCTTATATAAATCCTTTAATTCATCGTGATTTATCCCTTCTTCAGAGTGTATATCAAAGAAAAGAGGAATGTATTTTTGTTCCTTTCTCAAATAATCAAACGCTTTGAGTATTTCTTGGTAAGGTATTTCCCTACCTTCCTTATCTTTATATTCTCTTTTACTTTCGAAAATAAATTGTTCTAATGTTATTATCCACTTTGCCATAATTAAAAAAAATCTTATATTTGTTCTTTAATACTATATATTAAATAAAATAGACACAAATGAAAAGTATGACACAGTTAAAATTATTTTCTCCTACACATTTCAAATTTAAGTTTGATATTGCGTTATCTCTTATTGTCCTATATTATTTAGTACTTCTCATATTTATCGGAGAAAAAGAAGTAAGAGATTACCTAATGGAAGGGACAAATATATTCTCTAGTTTAATTGGTGTCGTTATCTTAGTAAATGCTAAAATTGTAGACTTTTTTTCTTTTTTAGAAAACTTAAAAAAGGATTTGAGATATGATCTATGGATCAAATATAAAGATAACAAGTTATATAAGTTTATTAAGAAATCTTTTTATGGACTTATTGTGTTTAATACAATATGTTTATTGGTTTATTTGTATTTAATTTTCATTACTGATGATATTATCGATAAAATTTTGTATTTTTGTATCTCTTTAGTTACGATAATCGTACCTGGGATTGTTATTTATAGCTCACATTTAAAAATAAAATAAGATGAAAAAATTATTACTAATATTCTCAACTCTACTGTGTGTCAGTGCTTATTCACAAGTAGATGGTAAATACGGATCGGAAGGACTTTCCTTTCACACTCCCCAAAAAGATACCTTGTTTTTACAGAAAGGTCATTTAATTACACCCGATATCATTAGGATATGGGAAACCGATAGTACTATTGAAGAAACTAAGCCTGTTATCATTACCCATACTAACATCGCTTATATTAGAGAACAAAGATTAAAACAATATGGAATTAGAAAAGAAATTCGATGAATATTTAAAGATCTATGATATAGAGGACATTAATAAAAATGGTGTTCATATCAAAAGACAGATCGTTTCTAGAACAAATGATAACTTAGATATATCTGTTGCAGGTACTGTATATGATACAGAAGAAGAAGTCTTCTATCTAGTAAAACAGTATAGAGCAGGTGTAACTGACGAAGATCGTTATATGGTCGAAGTAGTTGCAGGAACTGTTGAAAGCGGTGAAAATCCATTAGAATGCTTCAAGAGAGAAGTTATGGAGGAAGTAGGTGTTAAGGTGAATAGGGTCACTGAAGTTGGTTCGTTTTATGCCTCACCAGGCTTTTCGAAGGAACAAATGTACTTGTACCACGCAGAGGGTGTTAGAGTTGCCGAAGGTGGTGGACTAGAATCAGAAAACGAAGATATCGAAATCCTTAAAGTTTCTAAAGAAGTATTAAGAGATATGCTTTATAGAAACAGAATAAAGGATCTTAAATCACTGACTTTATTGAAAGACGTTATATAGTATTATGGGAATAAATATTTTAGATAGTTTTATGGAAGAAGTTAAAGAACTTGAAAAAAGACCTGAACTTTTAGATAGTATATTAAACTATTATAATACAGAAACAAAGACATTTGATATTCCAAAAAATTGGAAGTCTAAAAATGTACGTAGGAATAAACTACCTGCAGATAACCCAAGGGATTATGTTTTCAATAAGATAGAAGAGGTTTTATCATTTGAGGAAATGGATCAATTAATATCCGATTCTCATATGAGAATGGACAAGAAACTTACTTAACATAAATAACAGGGATGTTATCTAACTTAAGCCAATAGAAAGCTACTACTCTATGTCTGCCTTCTAATATGAATCTATCCCCATCTTCTAATTCAACGAAGATAGGATAGATTCTATTTTTTCTCTCTGATATTAGATCGAGGATATATTCACTCCTTTCTTTTTCGTCTATAAATTCATCATAAGTAGATTCCATTTCCTTTGCTTGGTCTTTGAACATTTCCATTGGTTCTGATTTATAATAGAACTTTATGTCGTTTATGTCTTTTCTTAACCACTCACCTATGGCTTCTATGTCCGATAGCTGAGACATATCAATAGCTTCTTTAAGGCTGATTTCTTTTAGCCCTGAAAATCCTGAATATTCGTATATGCGCTTATTTTTCATGATTTGCGCTCATTTTTCTTGTAGGGACAATGTTTGCACCCATTTTTACAACAGTAGCCTCTCTTTAAATGGTATTGTTCAGTGAAAACTATATACCCTTCTTTCGTAGTATAATAATCACCCTTTTCATATTTGCTAAATTGGTCGTACATAACTTTTTAAGTATATATTAAAACATATTTAAATATTATAATATAATAAAAAAAGTTTTACTATGCTTAAAAATAATGAAAGAAAAATAAGAGTAGAATATATTTGGTTAGACGGTGGTACTCCACAGAAAATACGATCTAAGACCAAGGTTATGACAACTACTACTGACGATCTAATGACTATTGAATTATCTGATTGGAATTATGACGGATCTTCAACGAAACAAGCTGTAACCAATAATTCAGAAGTTGTAATTAAACCAAAAACAAGATTTAAAGATCCCTTCGGTGGTGACCTTTTAGTAATGTGTGATACATACAGCCCTGATGGTACACCACTTGGTGACAACAAGCGATACGAATTAGAGAAAATAATTGATATGGATCAAGAAACATGGTATGGTTTCGAACAAGAATATACTATGATGAACCCAACTTCGGGTAAGCCATTAGGTTTCCCTAATACAGAAGGATATTTCCCTGAGCCACAAGGAAATTATTACTGCGGAGTAGGCTATAATCATGTTAAAAATGGTAGAGAGATAGCTATGGAACATTTAGATAAATGTATAGAAGCGGGTATTAATATCAGTGGTGTCAATGCAGAAGTCATGCTAGGACAATGGGAGTATCAGGTCGGTCCTGTCCCTGCATTAGAGGGGGCAGATTCGATGTGGATGTCTAGATATATCCTTTATAGAATCGGAGAGAAATATAGTGTAGAAATGAATATCGAACCAAAACCCGTTAAAGGCGATAATTGGAACGGCTCAGGTATGCATGTTAATTTCTCTACAGGTGCTATGAGAGATAAGAAAAACATCGAAAGTGGTGAAAGTATCAAAATTATAGAAAGAGCCTGTGAGAAACTTTCTACGAAACATTCAGAACACATATCAGTGTACGGTGAGGGTAATGAAGAAAGACTTACAGGAATCAACGAGACTTCTTCTTATAAAGACTTTTCTTGGGCATATGGTAGTAGAGAAGTATCTATTAGAATACCAACTGCTGTTAAAGAAAGAAAGGTGGGATATTTAGAAGATAGAAGACCATCATCTAACGGTGATCCTTATTTAATTTGTAGAAAGTTAATCCAAACTATCTGCAGCGAGAAAGAAGCGTATGCATAATTAGTAAACTGTATTATTTTTAAAGAGGGAGTGATTATTCATTCCCTCTTTTTTGTTATATTTGTATTATGGAAGTAGGATTCATAAAGCGAGAATTAAAATTAGCCTCTTTATCGGGAGAAAAATTAGATAAAGATCTACAGGACTTAATTGATAATTTTAAAAAAGCATTGAATTATAAGATAGTTGAACCTTTTGTTGAAATATGGTATAATCATTTAGACCAAGAAGTTTTGAAAATAGACCAACAAAATAATAGAGTTCTTGTAACATCTTCCTACATAGGGTTGTCGATATATTTTAATTCTGAGGTATATAAAACTATAATTGAATATGTTTTAGAAATAGATTTGTCCTATAAAGATTTGTCTTTTATATTTGTGGTTGATGTGGTTGATGTTGAAATGGATTACCATAAGTTTATGGATTACCATAAGTTTAATAGTCTTTAACTATTTGTGTGAAGGTAAATTTGCTTAAATTCTCTAAGGCTTCGTTTAAATGATGTTTATCTTTTTCAAATTCATCATAAAATACTAAGATATTAAAATTGTTTTCTCCTAATATTTTCTTTAAGTTGAGTAGTTTTTCAATCGAAAATTCATCATCAAAGTTGGGTATGAAATAGATATCTTTTTTCTTTTCCATAGCCTGTTGGATCTTATTATAGATAAGTATTTTCAAATACATCTTATCTTGATCCTTTTCGACCTCTTCATCCATCAGTTTCCTGATATCTAATACGTACTTATTGCGTATCTTATTAGTCTTGAAATACTTATCGATTTTCTTCTTTGTCTTTGCGTATACCACAAAGAAGTTTATCATATGTTCTTGCATAAAAAGAGGTCATTTTATTTTTATAAACTATATATAAAAATACTTCCCCCTTAATCCAAAAACATATCAATTTTCATGTCTCGATAATCGACTTTATGTTTGTCTAATGTGTTTACTATTCTATAGTGTGCGTCTTCACTATTTGTTACAGTGAAGATATAGTGAAGATATTCAACAAACCCCATTTTCTTTTGTAACGGAAATATCTCACCACCACCTAAATTATAGACTATGTCAGTATTCTCACCATCCATCAGGACTTTTATGGATGTCGTATAACTCGTTATAATATCGTATTTGAGATCTTTGTCAAAACTCGTCCATATAGGGAAGTCATATTTAGCGAGTTTATTATACTGTTTTATTGTCTTTCTTTTCTCTTTTTCTAAAAAAGATTCATACCAACCCAAATTCCCAATCTTCTTTTTTTGTTGGTGTTTATAAGCTATATGTGTGTCTGATCCTTTTTTCATATCACAAATATACGTATATTTGCTTAAAATATTTAATTTATGACTAATTGGGATAAAAGATTTATAGATTTAGCTAATCATATAGCTACTTGGAGTAAAGATACTAACACAAAAACAGGTGCTGTTATTGTAGATAAAGACAATCGTGTAATTAGTATGGGATACAACGGCTTTCCATCGGGTGCAGTAGATACCAGGGAAGATAAGTATGAGAAACCACAAAAGTATTTTTATACCGAACACGCAGAACGTAATGCTATTTATAATGCTGCTAAATTGGGTATAAGCACAGATGGGTGTACTATGTATATCATGTGGTTTCCTTGTGCTGATTGTGCAAGAGCTATCATCCAAAGTGGTATTAAGAAACTTGTGTGCCACGAACCCGATCTAAACTTACCTAAATGGGGGGAACATTTCGAAAAATCCTTAGAGATGTTCAATGAAGTGAATATGAAAATCGTTTATATAGACTAATATGGAAGATACTACTAATAATGAAGTTATTGATATGGAGATTAGGTATATGCACGATGAATACCTATCTTCACGTGAAAAGCTTATAGAAAGAAGAAAAGAAGCAGTTCAAAAAGTTATTTCAAAAAAAGAATATACATATAGAATAGAGGGGATTAATTATTATTATATGTTAGAATCGGGTGTCACACTGATTGTTAGAGCAAATGATAGTGATATATCACATAGTCTCAATACGGATAGAATATTACTTAAAGAAGAGAAGAGAGATATGTTTATCTCCTCTCTTCTAGAAGATGTTGATTCATTCACCGATAGTTTGATGAAAGACCTAAAAGAAATTGAATGGATGTATAATGAATTTCGTATGCTTAAAAATAATCTATATGAGGCTATTATAACCGAATTAAGAGATTGGGTAGATAATACCTTTGATATATCATACTTACTTCCATTGGTTATTTCTATCGGGGAAACAAAGTATATTATTACCGAAAACGAAGACCGTGGAGATGCTGCTTATAACCCTAGTGAAAATAAAACCAAAATTGATCTGAAACCATACATAGAGTATTCACTATGATAGAATTAGCTGAGATTTTCGAAGAAAATAAAAAGAAAATAAAGGATCTTAAAAAGTCCATAGTCGATATACTCCTATCTAATAAAGAGTTGTGTTATGAAGTGAGGTATGATCTATATACTATATTAGTAAAGGATAACCACTTAGAACACATAGAAATAATAGGGGAATCTTTATGCTCAAGATATAATACCTTTTATAATGCTTATTTAGACCATGTAGTTAGGGATATGAAATTAAGCCTATTGACAGAAGAACATAAGGTAGAATTTGCTAATGAGGTAAATCAGATGCTAATAAATTTAGATCTATTGCTTATAGAAACACAAACTATTAATGAAGGGATAATTAGTAAAATAGTTACCCATCTTAATAGTAAATATAATACTATTGAAACACCATATGTTATTAACTTAGGTAGTATTAAATACCTACTAACAAAAGAAGAAATACCTCTTAGTGTAGATTATGTAATTAACACTGATTACAATTTAATTGAACATAGAGAAGAAATTATCTAATAAGTCTCTAAACTTTTTCATAGTTCTAGACTATATCTAGTAATGAAAAAGGAAGATAAGATACAAGAGTTAAAAAGGAAAATTTCTCAACTCGACCAAGAGATTGGATATTATGATGCACTTCAACAAGGATTGAAGCTCGTACTTAACGGATCATATGGTGCTTATGCATCAAGTTACTTTGTCTTATTCGACAACAATGTTGCAGGCTCTATTACCGCTGAAGGTAGAGAGTTAACTAAAACTATGTCAGATAAAAATGAAGACTATTGGTATAACCAATGGCACTTAGATGAAGAACTACATAAAACCCTTTATATAAAATATGTAGAACAAATTCCTAATACTAAACCCGTAAGTGTATATGGTGATACAGATTCAATTTTTGTTGGATTTGAACCTGCTATCGATAGCTGTGAATGGAAAGACAGGATATTTAACGACACATGGTTGAACAAGTGTCCTTATCCTTATATAGTAATCAAGAAAGGAGATACATTTGACCATAATATAAAGAATGATAATTACAAAGGTGTCATTTATTTCAGAGATGAAAAATTATATATGAACGGAGAAGAAATAGAATCTATACCTGAAATAAAACTATTAGCGATAGATGGTTCTTTAATTAAAGATTATAAGTTCATACCATATCTAAAAGAAGTTAAGAGTAAAACAATATACAATTGGGGAACTGAATTAGAATTCATGCACGGTTTAGATCATTTTAAAATAGCTGCTTATTTTAAAGATGAGTTAGACAAACATGCCCATAGTTATGGCGTAGATAACCTAGAAGATTTTGAGTTAGAAAAGATTTCTGAATCTATTATCAACTTAGAGAAAAAGAAATATATCCAACATATTACTTGGGAAGAAGGAATTAATTATGAAAGATTAAAATACTTCCAACCTAAGGGTGTTGAATTGATTAGATCATCTACTCCACAATTTGCGAGAGATGAAGATATGGGTATATACAAAGTAGTTAAATATTTATTTAACCATCCTAGGGATTTCAATATACAAGAACTTACTGAAATAGTAAGAGGAATGAGAACAGAATTTGAACTTGCAGATATAAATGATATTAGTGGACAATCTTCTTGTAGTAATTATGAGAAAAAAGTACTTAATGATAAGGACGCATTAGAGTTTGTATCAGGTGCGCATTTTGGTGTTAAGGCTGCAGCATTCCATAACTACTTATTGAACCAAAGAAAAGAATTACAGACTAGATATGAATTCTTGAAATCAGGCGATAAGATCAAGTATTATTATACTAAAGATCCGATTAATCCTATTTTTGGTTTTAAGAGAGGGGAATACCCAATTGAGTTTGGTCCTGATGTGGATTATGACACACAATTTGATAAAGTAATTCTAAGTCCTATTAATAATATTATTAAGAAACTTGGTATGCCTGAAATTAATAAGAGGTTAAGTGTGTTAGTAGATATATTTGCTAATCTTTAGATATATTTCCAAATATATAGTAAAATATCTACTCCATTAGCGTTTAACCATAAAGAAAAAATCCGAATTTGGCATACCTTTAACGGTTTCTTCTGCTTTTTCTTTCATGTTTCTTCCTTCATCTAGCATCATTTGAGAGTTATAGCTACTGTTGCCAGGAAGTTTGAAGTCATATCTACCTACCATTTCACCGATCTTCATCTTACACATACCAATAACATATTCTATGAATAAAGGATCTGCGTACAAATGCTCAGGTTCTATATTGGAATAACATTCTGCAATTAAGTCATCTTTAACATTTGTTAAAATAGCTAAACGGTTCGCCATTTGGTTATAATCATATTTTACTGTGAAAAGGTTTAAGTGATCTAACATATCAGAGAAGTTATCAAGGACTGTCTTATATACCCCCAATTCCCCTATTGTCGTTACATATGACGAAAGATATGGTTGGTTACTAACACCTAAGTTAATACTTAAATTTGGTGCGTTTAAACCTAATTGAAATAAAGAATCTCTGTTTATTTTAAATAACCACGTAACTGATTGTATCTCAGCAGGTAAATAGATATACTTATCTCTAGTAAACTCTCTTGTTTCCATTAGGTTTCTATCGATATAATAATATCCTTGTTGTACTGCGTATCTGTAATTTTGGTAAAACCACGGCTGAGCTTGTGTAACTATTACACGTTTAATAGTTCTGATAGGGAGTAATTGTGGTAAAGCACAATCAAATGTTAATTCACTGTTTACTAGGTCTACTAATTCTTCAATAGTATACGCTTTGCTGAATCCTCCTTCTAGATTCCTTGGTGATTGATTATTATAACTCATATACTATATATTAAAGTTATATTTTTATATCTATCCCCAATAAGATCCACCCTCTGCCATGTGTGCTTTATCGTGCTTTTCTTCTGCTTTAGGATACACCCAATGTTCGTTATATAGTTTAGAAATTATACCATGTCCGTCCCATCTCTTTCCTTTTATACCAAAAAGAATTTGTACACCACCGCCTATATAAATGGCACTTTTATTCAGTTCTGTCTTAATAAAATTAACAAGTGGTAGCCCATATGCACCACACCCCACTAAAGCGATATCAAAGTCATATTTACTAATATCGTCCTTCATTATGTTGAGTGATTCGATCCAATCCGAGTGAGGTCCTTCACCACCGATGCTCTGTACGCTTTGGTAACACATTAGATCAAACTCAGGTAATATTTTTTTATTCTGAAACAGGTTTTCTCTTTTCTTATATTGTTCTTCGATACTTTTCTTAAAAGGGTGTATAATAAGAACTTTCTTTCCTTTTAATTCTTCTGACCAAGGATTATCAAAATAAAATGGTTCGAGACTTCTATTATGTACCCTAATACTGTTAGGAGAATATTTATCAAATAAATGAGTCTGTGCTTTATTTATAAGCGGGTTATTCCATTCTATTTGTATATCAGCACAAGCTATACCTTTGGTGTATTCTTTATGGAATTGTGGTACACAATCTCCATAGAACCCCGCAACTATTCTATTCATGTGATCTACATTGGGTGTTATAGGTTGACCTATATCTGTTAAATATGCGGTTAATGTTTCACCGCCTATACCGACTCTAGATACAGCGAATGGATCGCCTTGTTCTATGAGTTCTTTTATTTTATCGTTTCCTTCTTGTTCATTTAGCATAATAAAAATTATATCAAAAAAGTAAAAAAAGTTTATATTATCCTCTAGGGAATTTATCTTTATATATCCAAGGAAACTCCTTTTTGAGTTCTTCCTTTTCCCTTTCTCTGTATTCGTTTAATTTCTTTTTCACTTCATCGCTATCAGTAGTATCTAATACTTCAACTACCTCAACATTTTTTACTGATATAGATCTCCAATATGACCCATCTGTTAAATATACCCTAGTATCATTTTTTAACCAATGTGTAGGAACTGCAAAATGATCATGTATAAATCCTGTTATCGGAATCTTTCTTCTGATGATAGATGTTGATCCACTGAAATTTTCTAATAGTTTAATGTATTTCATAACTTATATATTAGTGATTAGGGTGTAATTTATAGATTATCTTTTCTAATTCTTCTTGTGTTAAAGCTATAGCCTTAGCTCCTGTTTTTTGTTCAATTTCATCTACTGTATCATTTACACCATAAATAAAATCTTCTTCATCATCAAATTCATCTCTATGTACTTCTTCTACGCCTACTCTTTTGTCTACATCTGTAATTTCTTTACCCAAGTTATATAATACGTAGAATACTTCATTTGATTCTTCATCTGTGTTTTCTGTTATAAATTTATCAAATTTCTTAACCACAATAGTTCTCTTTTTTAATATATATTAAAAACCAAATACTATTAAATGATTACAGTAAAGGTATTAACTGCAGACGAATTCCGTGAGATAACTAAAGAGAAAGATAGAATAAGATATTTCGATTATGCTGATCTATCTAGGAAAAAGAAAAAACACTTCATTACTCTTTTAGATAATAATAAAATAATAGGTGTTTGTCATATAGCAGAGTTTGAATATGATACTGATTCGGATATGTCTATTGTTTATTTTTCGATAGATCCTGAATATAGAGGAAAGGGATATACTACTTTAATGGCTGATAAGTTAATGGAACTTTGCAAAAAAGAAAATATTGTATTGGGAACATCTTCTTGGACAGTGCCTGGTTTTAACAGACTGAGATCTACTATACAAAAATATGCAAATAAACATAGAGTTAAATTTGTAGATAATAATGAGTTGTTTGATAGACCTTGGATGTATAATTCTAAAATGAAACACACACGAGATATGACCGAAGAAGAAAAGAAAGAATATGAGAAGTTAAGGAAACTTAAATACGTAAAATCATTTAATATTTTTGATTATAATACAGGATTGTATAAGATATATGCTACACAAACAGATTTCGATTTCAATAAAGTAGATTATTTCTATGATATAATAGATAAAGGAGAATATAGGTTCTTTTCTAATGAAGGGAAGATAGCGGGTTATTTTGTTAACAACAAGTATTATATTTCAGAAGGACACCACAGAATGTTAGCTGCGTTAAAATATTGGAAGAAACATAATGATTATTCGGTTGTAGATAAACTGATCAAGAATGGTCTTATCACACCAAAAGATAAAGTGCCTAATAACTTCTATAAAAAATTTCCTATTAAGAAGCTTTTTTCATAATACAAATATAAGAAATAATATATAAGGTATGAAGAATTTTAAAGAGCTTAAAAAAATAGAAGACCCAAAAAATACTTTATTTTTTATGAGGTCAAGACCATTAGGATATAATACAGATGGACAAAGTTATGATAACACTTTCGAAACTATTATGGCATTAGCCAATTATAATATTGAAACATACCCATTGGCTAAAGATGATGAAATTGTATCAGGTGATATAAAAGAAGCCTTCATGTTTATGGGGAAAGGTAGTTCAGGAAGATTTATATTAAAAAACATTTAAGACACGACCACAATTAGGACCGTTGTCGTTATAGAAACCACTTATGTTCGCTACGTAAGTGGTTTCACCTTTAATTCAATTTAGTTATTTCACCGTGGTTATCGTAAATGAATTTATACTTTTCTGCAATTGAATAAGAACAAGTATAATTAGTGTACACCTTATCTTCCTTTACTGCTTTTTGGATATCTTCTAAAGACGCTTGACCAAATTCATCAGAACTACCATAAAAAGTGAATGTTTTATCTTCTAATTTAAACCAACCACCACCCTGTACTTTATCTTTCTCAGTAACTAATTCATTATGATAGATACATCTTGAAAGGATTAAATTTCCTTCTTCTATAATAAATTTGGGGTTTAATTCTTCTATCATACACCTAAATCTTCTATGAATTCATCACGACTCATCGCTTTTTTATAGGTATCGTATCCTGGAATTAAGGGAAAGTCTACATAGGTATAAACCTCTTTATACTTTGTTCCAAAGAAGTCATATATACGTATTCTACGCAAATCAACCTTTCCTTTTTTCATAGCAAAAAGAATTTTCAATACCTTATCATATGACTTCACATGATGTTTCTCTTGATGTTCTTTACCATCTTTGTCTTTGTAGATAAATACTGCGTCAAAAAATTTAGTTTCCATATCGTTTTAGTTTGTTTTACAAATATAATAATAAATATATAGAGTATGAAATTTATTTTACAGAAAGAAAATTTACAACAAGCAAGAAGTATATTAAAAAAATTAGATATCACAGAAGATGATGTTAGATTCAAAGACCTCAAAGAATATTACGAAGAAAGATTAGGTAATAATTGGGGGTATTTTGGTTTCTTAACTAATCTTATTTTTAAACAAGGTGAGCATTTAAGTTCAGTTAAAAAGTTAATAGATTTCATTGTTGATGATAAAGATATCATAAAGAGTTTACCAAAAAACATAATTAAATATACTAGTATAGAAAAGATATCAGATGATATTACTATACAATTGGAATGGAGAAAATACAGACAAGAATTCGTCAATGAACTTTCGGGTAAAATAAAAACACTAGCTAAAAAAGATGAAGATCTTAAAAACGAATACATTAATAGTGATGAAAATACTAAGAAAGATATTTTACAAAATTTCATTCCTAAAATAGCTAGATATACGGACTATAGAAAATTTAAATCAGATCTAAAATCATTTTTGAATAAAACAGATGATATCGAAACCATTATTAAAGATATTAAGAATCAAGAACACGCATATTTAGTATACAACGAAAATAATGTTGTTATAGCGGAAATATATAAATATGAAGCATCTTGTAAATTAGGATCTAAAGCATGGTGTATATCTACGGAAAAATTCCATTGGAATGATTATGTCAGTGGTATGAATAAACAATATTTTATTTGGAATTTAAATGTTCCTAAATCAAGTAATGAAAGTCAAGTAGGTGTTACAATAAAGGAAGATGGTACAGTAAGAACTGCTCATTATAAAAATGACAAAAGAGCATCTATTGAATTATATTTAACTAAATATAATATACCCACCGAAGTACTTACTCCTATTGATATAAATAAAGATTTTAGTAAATTAGAAAAAGCAGACCGTTTAGATGAAGGCGTATTCACTAATCTGATAAAAAGTGATAACAAAGAACTTATTAAAAAATATTACGATATTATACCAAATAGATTAAAGATTAAATATAATTTATATAATGAAGAAGAATTAAGTAAAATGAATTTATCTGATACTACTAAAGAAGTACTTAGTTCGGATAACAGTAAGATTAAAAGAATAGTTAATTATCTAAGTCTTGAAGAAATTCTTAATTCTGAGGAAAGAAAATTCGTCGATAAGATGACATTCGTCGATAAAATATATTTTCTTAAAAAAGCGATGACACTTAATTTAGACTACGGTAGTGATTTCCATGAATCTAATATAACAGAAAAGTTGTTTCCTAATACTGATGTATATACCATAGACTTTGATGAAGAATTAATTTATGTTAAAGGGGAGGAGAAAGATCAATTTTTTGATGAATTTCTTGGTATGTATACTGAGACATACCATCATTTAAATTCTATCACTACACATAGTAGTATGTATAGTGATACAGAGGAAATTAATTTTTGTTATAATGCTCTAACGTCTGACCAAGGGTTAGAATTTATGGAAGTTTTAGAGTTCTTAGAAAAGAATTCATACCACGAAAAACTAAAAGAATATTTCACAAAATTTATTAAGACGTATACTGATAATAATGGGATTGAATATTATGACGTTGAATCATTTTTCTTAAAAGTAGGTTTAAAAGAAGTGTTCGAAGTATTAGAATTATGTTCTAGTGCAATAGAAGAAGGCGCAGATCAATATATCTCAGAAGATATGCAATTATTTTCTGACCTAGAAAATAAGTTTGATTTTGATAGTTTTAATATCGGAATAGGTATTCCAATAGATTTAATTATTGATTCATTTGATGATAAGGAATTAACAGACGAAGGTTTTGATTATGATAATTGGGTTAATAACACTCCGTTATCTAATCAAGTTCCTGCATTTAATTCAGAAGAGGGAACTTATGAATATTATAGTATGGCTCAAGTATCAGAAGAATATAAAGAAAAAATTGATAATCAATTAGAAAAATTAACAAGTGATCTTGAATTTGAATTAGCTGAATTTTTAGAAATGAATAACGAAAAAGTACATAATGCTTTAATTGACAATGGATATGTTGGTGATACAGAAAGTGGTTGGCAATATGAAGAATTCTTTTTTTATAGAAAAACCAAAGGTGATATAGTTAGTATCATACCAATAGAAAGTATCATAGAAAACGGTAATGCCGTAATGTACATAATGGAAACTAAAGTTTTTAAGGAAGAATTACGCATTCTTAAAAATATAAATATAGTTACTGATGGTAGTGAGGAAAAACCAAATAGATGGGGGAGTAGTGAAAAAGAGCTTAATAGTAAAAACATCAATGTTAAACAGATTAACATCTTTGATCGCTTTGAAGAAAGAACTAAAGACCCTAACCAACTTAGTCTATTTGAAGAAAAGTTAATAATTAATTTCAAAAAGTTTAAACAAAGGAAGAGTATTTAAATATATTAACAAAAGATTTCTTCCCTTAATGAAATTAGAGACCAAGGACAAAGACCTATTAAAAACATTCGAGAAATACAGTAAAAGAATTAAGAAAATCGATAAGCTTAAATTATGTACTTATCAGACCATACTTGATATAATAGGCGATAAAAGTAAAATAAAATATGGAGATATCTTTCTTAAAAAAGATTACCTCATTGATCTAGTTAATACTATTATTTATAAGACTTATGACAAAAAAGATAAAGTTGTTAGACTATCTTCTGTGTATTTAAGAAAAAAATATGGGAAACATTCGAGTAAATATACTAAATATTTAAAAGAAAAAAAGATAATAAATCATCCTAGTAATTATTTAGTAGGTAAACAATGTAATGGATATCAATTACATTTCTCTATTATAGAGAGCAAATCGGTTTTATATACTAGTTATGATAAAACACTAATCGAAAAAACAAAGAAACGAAAGATCCAAGAGTTCATAGAATCAGTTAATTATAATTATATATCAGATAAAGTAATAAGACACGTAATCGATAGTTTCGAACACGTTGAATTAGAATACAATGGTGCATTACATTATCTGAATGAAAATGTCAAAGGAAATAAACTGACAAAAAACTTAGTACATCTTCATATGATAGATGAAAAATTAGGTTGGTTTTCAATAGACGAAAACCAAAGGTGTCACACTCCGTTTACTACATTAAAATCAGAAGTTAGGGATAGTTATTTAACAATAGAGGGGGAAGAAACCAAAGAGATAGATATTTCTAATAGTCAACCTTTCTTTTTAACTATATTAGTTAAGAAACATTTAAAGGAATTAAAATGGATAGATCGAGATGAGTATAGTATATTTAAAAATTTAGTTAAGTCGGGTAAATATTATCGATTTTTCGAAGAATATGCACATGGGGGAAATGTTAAGACAAAAACATTTAAAGTGTTCTTCGGTAAAAATGAATATAAGACTAAGGTTGAGAATAAATTTGAACAGACTTTCCCTACTATATACAAATTTATACTTTGGTATAAAGAAAAAGAAAAGAGATATCAAGCATTAGCTAAAGAACTACAAAGGAGTGAATCTAATTTCATATTTAACGATGTCTTAGAAGAAGTAGTTAATTCTTTCCCAAACATAAGGTTTTTCACAGTACATGATTCGATAGTAGTCAGAGAATCGAAATATGATGAGGTAAAGGAAATATTTGATAAACATATTGATAGAATTCACCAAAAATTGTAGTTGACATACTTACTTATTTAATATATAATTAAAATCGGATATTAAATGAGTAACAGTATTCAAGAAACATATAGTTCAGCACTAGTAAACTATTCAGAGCCTAGAACAATTAACGGTGTACATTACACGAGGTTTTACACAGAATTCAACACTGAATTGTCTGTAGGTGATTTCGTGTATATCTTAAATGGTAATTATGATAATACTGATTTACTTAACATCAACGAATATCAACAAGGAACAACGGGCTATGAAGTATTAGAGATCGATAGAAATTCGATAACTTTAGATATCTTATATAGAGATGAAGATCCGTGGAACGAAGACCCATTCGCTGATTATACTAAAGTATATTTAGTTGATAATATCCAAAAATTTAATTATGAAAATATAGATAACTCGTTTGGTTTCGAAGGTCAAAGTGGGGATAAATACAGTATATTTAATAACAATGTTTTCTTATCTCAAATAGAGGATATGGAATATACCCAAGAAACAGGAACTAACCAAAGATTTTTTAAGTCTTTCTTTGATCCCGAACGTACTTTAGGTATGGTCGATATGAGAGGACAATTATTTAATGATTCCACGGAATTAAAATTCGATCTAGAAGAACTAACCGAATATAGTTTAGTTGAGCCTAACGGGGCATCAGGTAGTACATATGCTAGGTTTTCTAGTGGGCAGAATAATATAAGAGATTTTGATATAGTAACACAAGTTGATTATAGTACAGATGAAATAATAGAGAGATTAATATCACTTAACTCATCTAATTCAGCTACTAATACAGTCAATTTATGGACACTTAATAAAAACACATTAGATGGTATAGGTGATGTTACACTAAGAAATAGTTTAAATACAGAAGATGTGAGTGCTAATATAGTATCCCCTTTTATTAAAAAAGACGGATTGGGGGCATTTTCGGGTAGTCTTATTGATATTAGATTACCGAAATATTCAGGTAGTACATATAATTATATAAGTTCTCAATCAGGGGGTGCTATATTAGGTAATACTTCAAGAACTTATACACTTAGAGATATAAATCAAACAGTAATAGTGGGATATGATGATCCTACTTTTGAAAACAATTATAGAGCATTTGGTTTTTATAATTCTTCGGATCTATTGTCTGATAAATTTATATCACCTGATTCACAGGATGATAGTTGGACAATTGCTAACGGTCAGGGATATATAGACGGTAATACACAGTCTACTCCATATTTTGCTTTGTCGTCAGGTTTAACAGGGTCTTATAATTATACAGGCGACTTTGTTTTCCCACAACGACAAATTGGAGGATTTAGGGTATATGGAAATATAGTACCACCATACGCAGAATATAGTGGTATAGGTAGAGCAGTTCAAATAGAAACAAATACGTGGAATAATTCAGTAGAGGATTCTACACACCATGAGTTAGTTTTTGCGGGAACAGGACTTACATCATCAGTCGATCCATTACAAGGAGGTGCTTATTTTTATTCATATGGAGGCGTTTGGCGTGATTATGATAGTATCTATAATGGTAATAAAATGTTAGGTAATGCGTTTGAGCTTTCTAAAACAACTTTTGATGAATATAAAACAGGGAGTTGGTCACAGTCTAGTTTTAACCCATTTGGTGATTTTGATGATTACCCGTTCGCAGATTTAAAAGATATTAAATTCTTAGGATACGAGAAGAAAGATTTTGGATTAAATATCTATTATGATAGTGCAGGTACACCTGTTAATACGTTTTCGGCTCTTACTTTTGCTTTACCTACTTTCGGTGGTATTGGTGGTGGTGAAACTTTTGCTTTACCATCGGAATTCGAATCTAATGGAGTATATTATTCTAGGTACTTAGTAATTACTGAAAGTGGTACTTCTTATATAATAAATTTATTATTTAACAGTGTTCTTTTAGCGGTAAATACTGATTTCTTAACTGATATGCAGAATGGATTACCACAAGTACATGTAGTAATACAAGAAATAGACACTGATCTTAGCCAACCAACAGAAATCGGAGTGCAAAGGAATTTAAACGTTTTTGATTTCCCTGAATTAATAGGGGGGGATTATCCAATTGTGTCTATATACGGAACACATTCTTATTATGATCCTATAAGCGGAACATTTTCGGGGTTTGACTTTAGTGATATTAATATAAGTACTATTGATTTTAGTGACCAAAGATGGCTAATAGGTAGCTCTGAACTAAGCCCAAGGTTAAGTAATTCTTCTCTTTTATCAACAGATGCAAACCAAGGTGTTTATGTTTTTGATAGATCAATAAATGATACTACTTATGAGTTTAGTATAACAACAACTACTGAATTTGATACAGGTGATACTTTACCTTCAAACAAAATATATAAAATATTAGGAGAGGTTATAAATAATAAGAGAAGAGTTTGGGTAGCTACGAACACAGGTCTATTTATGTTTGATTATGATCTAGCATATACTTTTGATTATTATTTTAGAGTAAATTTTGATGATAATGAAATAGAACTAGATGAATCATTATATAAGAATGACAGACTTTATGTGATGGAAGAATTCACGTATGATGGAAGATTATTCGAAAAAGATAAAATATATCGTCATTTAAAAGACGAAAAAAGATGGGTAAGGGATACTACATACGAAAGATCGTATTTAACTAAAGCTCACATGAAAGATGGTACTATATTAGAAGGTGTCTTCAATGATGGTATCTTCGGTAATAAAAACACTGTTGCAAATTGGGAAGGGGCTACTTGGAGAAATGGGATAGTTTATAATGTGGATTGGGATAGTGGTACAATGAGTTCTAAATCTGATATTATATTAAGACAAAATTATTATGCTACGTTAGATAATAGCAAAGTTAAGATAAGTACTGATTTTACTAACAATGAAGGATATGGTTATAATTTAGTTAATTTCTCTACACTTAAAACGGGTGATGTCTTAAATGGAACAATATTAAATACAACAATTGGGTTAACTGTAAGTAGTAGATTATTGGATGATACGTATAATGGATTATCGTTTAGTTATAACGATTTAGAAATTGTTAGATCTAAGATAGAAAATTCTACTACGAATGCGATACAACTTGGTAATTCTATGGTTAGTAGATCAGATCTAAATTCTACTTTTGTTAATGATGCTCAATTGATTAATAATAATGTATATGATAGTATAATAAATGATGCAACAATAGAAAACCAAGGTAATATTAAGATATTAGGATACGAAAAATGGTTTAATATCAGAACTAAAACGGAACAACAGGATATATTACAAATTCATAAATTCTTTATTAACGAAAAGGATTTTAGTAAGTTATCATATGAAGATTGGGTAGTTTTCAATAACGTGCAGTTAAGTAATAATAACCCGTCTAACATACTCGATAGACTGTTCTATGTCTTAGGTGGAGCTGATGGATATTACCAAGATGTATATGAAGATTTAAATAGAATATTTAATAATAAGTATAGAGAGAATAATTTTAAGATATTTATTTCTAAACGATTAGAAACACAGAATAGACAAAGAACTAATATTAGATATAATGGTGTTCAGTTAGTTGTAGATACTGCAGAGAACGAAAGTCCTATGTATTCTATTGATTTAAATATAGTAACTAATGAAATACCATATAATTCTGATTCGAGTATTTATTTAAATGCTTTAGAAAATGATGGTATACTTAAAGTAAATGCTACTAATATAAGTAAAGCGGTTTTACAGAATTACCATTTTAAAAATAGTTGGATTAATGGTGGTACTTGGTTAAATGGTTCTATGATACAACCTGATCAGTTAAATAGTTTATATAATTATGGGTCAGTTTCTTCTACCACTAATAGTGTTACAGTTGATTTATATGATAATAATTATGAGATAAAGTCTTCTGATATACTTGATAATGAAGTTGTACATATAAATAACATATGGGATAGTAATTTCTTAACGTATAGTGGTGGTGATTTTATGATCGTATCAGGAACAACATCAAGAGTTTTAGAACCGTATGGTGATTTCGCAACAAACGCAACACTATCTGTTCCTATGAGTCAATATACTACACTTAATTTAAATAGAATTGACGGAGTAAATAATAATTTATCAATTGTAAGTGGTGTATTTAAGAACCAAAGTTTTTCTAATTTAAGTATACAAAACGAAGAATTAGATGTAAGAAATTTAAATTATCAGAATATTAGAAACTTAATGGTTATAAATTCTGAAATCACAAAGAGAGATAATTTAGAGATACAAGATATATTCTTAGGATATGGACATGTCTCAAATGACTTTACTAGCAAAGAAGAATTTGGTTTAGATCTTATATCATATAAACAAACATTAACAAACGTAAATGTTTTTGATGGTATAGTTACTAAGTCTGCTTTCATATCAGGTACATTCTCTGATGGTATATTTACTAATAATCGTTACAGAGATATCAATGATTTGATTCCTATTAACAATAGAACCTATGCACCAACACAAAGTGCTGTGATATCTTCATGGCATTTCGGTAATTTCCTAAACGGGGAAGTTTCTGATTCAACTTGGTTGAATGGTACATTCTCTAATGGAATATTCTTAAATAGTGAATTCTTAGGTGGTATTTGGTCAAATGGTGAGTTTGGTGATATATCAGGTAGACCAACTCTTAACTTATTTAGAAAGGGGTTGTGGTTAAATGGTGCTTTTAATAATGGAATATTTGGCGATGATGATAAAGAAGTTGGTACGATAAATAGTATTTATACTAATAATAAGTATATTTTAGAAAGTAATATTTATACTAAAGAAGGAACAAATATATGGGAGAAAGGTAATTTCAACAATGGTGTTTTAACTTCTATTAATAATAATGTAACAATATGGAGAGACGGTAAATTTAACAATGGTAAAGTAAGTGGGTCTGTTATTTGGTATGATGGTATATTTAATAACGGTAAATATAGTTCTAGATACGGTAGACAAGTAGCTAACGTAGCAGGTGAAGTGGATTTATTAAGTCTTGCGGATAGTTCATTAGCAGACGGATCGAGAACATTAAACTTAAATGGTATAACAGCTTCTTTCCCCTTCTTAGATCAATATAGTATTGCTTCTATTAGAGATATCAATGCTAATAATCCAAACCTATTTGATAACGCAGGAACGATTGTTCTTGATACTAGTGATAATCAATTAAAGTTCGGTTATGTTTCTTCTACTACAAGTAATACAGTGCTTGATCCATTTGATACTAACTTATCTTCACATGGTTTCACTGAAAAGGCTGCTGATGATTTCTTTACGGGTACTATATCAAATTTATATATGCAGTTCAAACCATTAGATTACGAAGCAATTGGGACAAGTGTACACCCACTTAAAAATGCTAACATATTAGGTGCTAAGATATTCGTTCAAGATACTTCAAATGAATATATTTATGATGGATCAAGTTATGTTACTCAATCTAATTTCTTATCTGCTACAATAAGTGGCACATCGTTAACATTCAGTAGTTATTATTCTTGGAGAAATGGTGTATTCAATAACGGTGAATTTGGATTAGCGGATAATCCAAATAATATAAACCCATCATGGGAAAACGGTACTTTCAACGGTGGTGTTTTTAATGGTAAAGTTTGGAAAAATGGAACATTCGTAAAGGGTAAATTTAATGGTTCGGGTACAAATCAGTTACAAACTAGTAGTACAAATATATTTAAGGGTTATGACCCACAAGCAAGTATAGAAGAATATATCGATGATTATAGTCTATCTTTTATAGCAGCACAAAACCAAGGACAAGGATCATATAAAGTTATTTTAGATAAATATGATTGGTATGGTGTGTGGTTAAATGGTGAGGTTTCACCAAATATTAGTGGACTTAGTGTTGTTTTATCTAATTTAGAAAGCGCAGTATCTAACGTAACACCCAATTTAAGTTTTGGGTTAGAATCCGCATTTGCTCCTTCTGCTACTAACACATCTGTTTCCAATGCTCTTTCTAATAATTCAGGTTTATTGACAAACACATCAGTTCTTTCTAGTCCTGTTAGAGAAAATATACTTGTTGAATATTTCAACGAAGATAAATATAATAGAAGAATTAATAAAAGACCCATATTCGATAAAATGATATGGGTAAACGGTATATTTAATAACGCAGACGGAGAATTTAATGAAAGTGTTTGGCTTAGTGGTACTATGAAAAACGGTACATTTAGAAATTCTATGTTCAACCCATATGTACAAAGATGGGATTTCGAAACAGGTGATTTAAATAATATAGAATTTAAATTTGACTTAGATACTGAGAACACTATATGGGAGAACGGAACATTTGATAGTGGTATATTCTTTTTCTCTGATTGGGAGAACGGAACATTCGAAAATGGTGTAATGATGGGTGGTAACTTTAAGGCAGGTAGAGCTAATTATATGTCTGCATATTCTTCTATTTGGGAAGGTGGTAGATTTAGAAATGGTAATTGGTTCGGGTCTAACTTTACGTTTGATAATATTTACAACGATCCATCTATACCCAATCCTTTTGAGTACTTACGTAATTATTTTGCTAATGTTCAATTTGCTCCTTTCGTAACAGATATTTTAGGTAATAATAGTAAGAGATTACAGGATGATAGATTACATATATGGAATATAATAGAAGGTGATATTACTAATAGTGTTTATAATATAACAGGTCATAGTTTTGGTACTGATAGTGGATCACAAATAATCAATAACGGAACAGTAGATGTGAATAACACATACAGCTTTACTGATATATCAACTAGCCCCGCATCGGGTATATATAGATTGGAATTAAGTATATCACAAACACCAATTGTTTTCTCTACATATGACTATATTGTGAATTTCACATTAGTTGACCAAAAGAGATATGATGAAGGGGTGTACGAAATTACTTTTTATACCGATGGTAATATTTGGAGTCCTATTCCAATAGTAAACAGCACGGTGTTTGAATTATATGCTGATATATACGAAAACGGTATATTAATCGAACCTGATGTATTACTAAAACAAATCCCAATAGGTAGTTATAAGAATGTTAGGAAAACCTTTGAGGTATTAGAAAATCAAGAATATGTACTTAAAATAGAAGCCCGAATGAGTGTAGATAATGGTACTTACACGGAGAGTTATTACTTAGCAATAGAAGAAGTAGTGGCTGAGGTTGTTTACTCAAATAAAAATAATGATCTAGAAGGGTCAATAGAATTAAATTGGGAAGGTTCATACTTAAATTCTACTGCTTCGACTGCTAGTGCTTCATTAACTTATACAAATACATTAAGTTTAGAAGATACTATTCGTTATACAGGTTTAGATGTATCTACTATAAGTATACCTACTGTATATAAAGATTATTCAAGTGCGTATTCTCAATTTGGAAACGGTACTTTCCAATCAGGTATATTTGAAAACGGAATATGGAACAACGGATATAGGGGAACAGAATACGGTCTTTATATAATAGAAGACGGTGATGTTTATCCTGGGGCGACATTAAGTTATGTTCATTTGGGTGGTTCTTCGTCTATAGTAGAAACTAATCCATTATATAGCGATGTCCCTCAAGTTAAATATAGAACAGAACCAATTGTGTATTTTAACAGAGTACAAAGAAGCTTTAAAGTAGGAAGAAGAAGATGGAGATTCGTTTTAGAAAGTGCTTTTGATATTGATGCTGCTAATAATACAGAAGAATATAATAGATTAAGAGTAAGTGATCAAGTGTCTATTTCTAATATAATAGCAATAGATATTAATGGTAATAGAAAATTAATTAAAGATGTATTTAGAATAATTAGAATACCAAGTAGAACTAGAATAGTAGTAGAGTATCAAGAAACTTTCCCTATCGATAGTATCCAAATAGATAGCGATAGACACTTAATTGCGGTTAGTAAAAACGTATGGTTTAATGGTGCTTTCTTAAATGGGTATTTTAAAGGTAATATGATAAACGGATTTGTTAGAGGAAATAGAAATATCACCAAGATAGAAGACTCTCAATTAATAGACGTTGACTTCCAAGGTGGGCATTTTGTGAGTAAGAAATACACACTTAGTAGTATATTCGATACAAGAACATCCAATTCGTTAAGTTTATCTCCACAATTCACAGAGAAATATAATAGCTTATATCATAGTGGATTAATACAAAATATGACATTCGATGATGATGTTACTTTAACCAATTATGGGTTATATTCCACAGAAGGAGTAAAAATAAACGGAAATGGGATTGGTGATCCTAAGAATGTAACTTTTGGTGCTACGGCAGTTTCGGAAGCACTTCAATATATCTATAATAGTGACATGGATCTAGTGTATGAACCTGAATATTATAGTAGTGTATTTAACCAAAATATTATCAATACACATGCTATAAACGAATTGGAAATTGGTGAGTTCATCCCCACTAAACTATATAACATACCTGCGGGTTATATTACTTATGATGTATTAAATAGTGTATCTAATTTTAAATATTCGACTGAGCCAAATAACATTGAGGGGGTAATAGAATATAAATTAAGTTTAGGATCTAAATATAAAATATTTAATGATTTATTTAATGTTGATTTTTCACAAAGTCCAAATAATGATCCTGATATAGATGCACCATCTACTTTTAATATAGTGGAATCAGCAACATATGGTATATTCAGACAAGGATCTATATCTAATGGTATCAATTTTAACCAACTAGAATCACAATTTATACACGAAGACTTTATGTATATATTTGATACTAGTAGTAATGTTACAGAAAAAATAACAGGGAACAATACGTTTAAACTTAGAAATAGATATCACTTAGTAGAAGTAGATGTAGAATTTACTAATAAAACAGTACCCAATCCTTATGTTATAACTAATACCGTTACTATAGGCACTACATATAGTTATGGTACATTCTCACTACCTAAATTAAGTATAGGGCAAGCCTATAACGAATATTTTGAAAATATTAATTTAGGTGGAACAAGTGGTTATATATCATCTTATGATAATGATATGGTCGGATTTATTGATGGGACAAAATTAAGTGAGATAAATAATTTTGGAAATATTGGTGATACTAAACGATTAACCATGAAGTCATTTATGTATAATAACTTTGGTGGGTATAGAGATTCAGTGAGAGTTATAGAAAAGGGCTTTAATGTTGATATAGGTTCAACCAGTAGCGAATATACAGTTAATTCTCCAATTTATTATAAATTTAATCATTATGAGATAGATAAAATTCCTTTTTATGATTATAGAAGTTATATTGATCCATTAAGTGGTGAGGTAACAGATTGGAATATGTTAGCAAACCAAGATCAAACTAGAAAAATAGATGATAGGATTAAAACACCTTTCTATGCTTCTTCTGTTCCTATTAATTATCAAGACTCTAATTTTGTATTAACTGATAATATAAATTTCTTAGGTGGTTCTAATATAACAGGTAATGTGATTATTGAAGAAGTAGATACATTATCAACAGCTACTATACAAGAATTATTAGATTTACTTGCTGCTAATAAACAATTTAATTTTGGTGGTGGTGGTCCTCAATCATTATAAAAAAAAAGGGGGGATAGTTAAAAACATATCCCCCCTTTCAGACAAACTAAAAACTAATCTATTGTTTGATAAACTGTTTCGTCAATGTCTTTCCATCTTTGTTCAACATTAATATATAATTACCTCTAGTTAAAGAAGTAACATCGATTCTGTTGTTATTTAAATTACCTTGTTTAACCATACTACCATTGATATTAAATACACTAAAGGTAGCGTTAGAAACATCATTACTAACATTCAAATAGTCAGTAGTTGGATTAGGATAAATTGTAAAAGAAAGTGATTCTTTCTCAAAGCTATTATCATTAATACCTGTAGTAATACTACTTACAAAAATAGTATCTACTGTGTGTATAATATCAACATCAACTTGATATCTACCTGCAAAAACAGTATTACTAATATTAAAATCTAATACATCACCTGATTTTAATATTAAACTATCTTTAACTACATTAAATAGAGACATATTATTACCACTAGTGATGGTCGTAGAATTTGTATCAATAGTGAAATTATAACCGCCTCTTATATGGGTTAAGGAAAAACTCACTTTATATGAGTTATAAGTAGTAGGTATAGTTTCACTATACAGTGTAACTGCAGCCCTCATGTTCTGAACTCCACTATTATAAGCATATAGTGTATCAACTTTAGAGCTATCTTGTGTATAGTTATTGATGTTTGTATCATTAACTACCATTTGATTTGATACATCGAAAAACACAGTATCCTGAGCGTTCAATGTCGTTGCAAATAATGCAACTATTAAGATTGAGATTAACTTTTTCATTGTTTTTAGTTTTAGTTATTATTGTTTTGTTGGTACAAATATACGAATACTTTTTAAATAAACAAGCTTTTCTGTAAAAAAAATTATTCTTATATTAAATCCTTGTTTTAGTTCAGCACAAATATAAGAAAACTTTTATATACAATCAACTATAATTAATATGATATTATTTAATGAAGAATACGACTTAGAAAAAAAGAAGTCATTAATAAAAGAACATAACCAAAGGTATTATAATGCAGTTTATATAGACATACCTGATTATGTTATAAGTAAAATATTCTTTTTAACTAATACTATAAATATCAATAATAAGGGTGTAGATAACGTAACTATGTATTCTATATCAGAATTAACAGAGGAATTTTTAAAAGATAAGATCATTTTTTTCAATAAATTAACACTTGAGCCATTTAATTATCATATAAATAATGATCCTGTTGTATTACATGGTAATATTTATAATAGAAGTCAATATATGGATTTACCCATTTATCAAAAATATTTAGTAGAGAAGAGAGAACTTTATATTAAAGATTGTCTTTAATATAAAGTTCTATTATAGCTTCTTTTTCTTTATCTGTATTAGAAATATTCCATTGCCAAGCATAGCTACATTCGATGAAATCTATACTAGCTTTTATTTTATTGATTTTTTCTTTAATTAAATTAGTATCATCTTCTTTGAACTCAAAGTCAATCTTCAAATCATTACATATTAGATATAATGATAGTATATCATTGTTTTTATAGTGTTCACTTGCTCTAAGATAATATTCAGAAAGATCTTCTGTTACATCAGGGTGTGTTTTCTTAGCTATTTTACGAAATACATCTTTTGCTTTTTGGTCAATATTCTTCTTTAGTTTAAGTTTGCCTAGATCTATTCTTTTATTAGTAGAACTATCATCCGCTATCCTAATATCTTCTCTTTGTTCGATTGTTTTCCCTATCTGTTGAATGAATTTTTGATTCGCTTCATCCATACACTCTTGTTTATATTCTAAATCAGCATTCAAATAGTCTAATTCTTTAAACAGTTTGTTTACTTCTAGGGTTTTCTTGTCCATTAAAATGAGATATATTTATTAATATATATAATAATATGAAACGTACTATAAATAATTTCGAAAATTGGGTAACAATAAATGAAGAAGGCGGTGCTGCAGGTGGTGGCGCAGGCGCAGGAGCAGCAGGTGGTGGAACAGGTGCAGGAGTAGCATCAGGTTCAGGATCAGGTGATGCTTCGGCAGGAACGACTCCTGTATCAACAGGTGGGGTAGCTTACTTCAACCAAGGATCTGTTGATGGAATGGGTGCTGTTAAAAATTCAACAGTTTCTCCCGTACCAGGCTCACCAAAAGAGAGTGAAGCAGGATCAGGTGATGTATCATTACCCGCATTTACTTTTACTAAAGACACAGGTATAACAGGAAATAAGTTCCACAAAATGGGTAAAGTAAAAGTTGATATGGGTACAATCAAAAAGATAAAAGATAAAGTAGGTCTAGGTAAAGTTAAATCTTTCGAAGACTTCTTAAATAAATAATTAAAGTAATATGAGATTTGTAAAAAAATATGATAAATTCTTAGAAAGTTATTCAGAAGATATCGATGAAGTAATGGATGATAAAGATAACGAATACGTTCTAATAGAAAATGGTGAAGTAAACTCAGCGTTTGAAACAGTAGAAACAGCATTCGAATACTTAGCTGATATGTTAGAAGACAAAAAGCAATTAGATATTGATCAAAAAGAAGAATTTTTAGAAATCACTAAAGAAGAATTGGGTAAACTAGATTCTGAAATCATATTACAAGAAGAGATAGATTTCGTATTAAACTTCATATTAGATCGTTTTAATATAGTAGAACCTTTTGAAATCAAAGCTAGAATAGAAATAGAAGATACTCCAATAGATGATACTATCGATACAGAACTAGAAGAACTATTAGGAGAAAGTAAAGAATATTTAATATTCTCATCTGATGGGAAAGAATTAGATGGTTTTGATAGTAAAGAAGAAGCAGATGATTTTAAAGAAGAATATGATAAAGTCTATAACAGTTGTAAAGTAGTTCATAAAGATGATATGATTAAAGAATCTGTTTTATCCGAGAGAGGTTGTGATTGTGAAGATTGTGAATGCCATAAAACAGGATTGTGTTCATGTGGATCAGATTGTAGTTGTACTAAATGTAAGTTAATTAAAGTACATATGCGTCATTGTAACCAAGGAGATTTTGAAGATTCTTGTAAGTATGGTGATCCTAATTGCCCTATGTTAAACCAAGAGCAAGAAGAAGATACTTTTTCAAAGTAATTCGTAACTATTATTCTTACCGTCAATTAAATAAGAGACACATTCTTTATTCTCTGCATATTTATACCCCGCTTCCCACCATTTTTCGGATAACTCTTTATCAAATATTAAAGCATTATTAGTAAGTCTTTTATTTAAGTAATGAAAGTTTATTTGTATTTTCTTAGTAGCATGATGTGCTAAATACCCTATGTCAATTTGATGATCTTTAATTTTATTCATCATTAGTAATAGTAATTTTATCTGATAATGTAATATATTTCTAATATGCTCAATAGCCCAATCTGTTTTTTCTTTATCTAGTACGATTACATCTATTATATCATTCTTATCCAAGATAGCTTGTTTAATTGGAACTTGTGTTGAAACACCACCATCAGTATAATGACATCCGTTTATTTCAGGTAAACTCATAAAAGGAGGCGCACAAGTAGATGCCCACATCCAATCACAAAATTCTTCATAGGTATAATCCTTTAAATCCTTTTCTTCAGGCATACCTGTTGACATATTAGTAACTACGATCAATATTTTTTTACCACTGTTGATCAGATCAATATAATTATCTTTTGTGAAAAATTTAGGAATTGTGTGTGTCCTTAACTTTGTAGTATCCCCCAAAGCAATCTGTTTATTGATAATAATATTCTTAAATATATTCCAATAGTTTACACCATAGATATAAATACCATTACTTTGTTTTTCGATTTTAAACGGATTAATTGAGAATATATCATCCATTGTAATAGATGAAAACGCTGTCTTTAATTTGTTGTAATTATTAGTAGCCGCAAAAGGAATTAAAAGAGATCCTATAGATGAACCATATAAATTATCATAAGTTATTCCGTTTCTAATATAATATTCTATAATCCCACCTGCGTAAGCTCCCTTAGACCCACCGACACTTATAACTAGACCTCTCTTCATTAATTTATATATAAATTAATGTTTAGTTTGTCTGATAAACATTAAATAAAAACCATATTCCCGTTCTTATAATGAACAAATTCTTTACCTAACATCTCAGCCCATTCTTCCTTAGTGGCAGTCTGTTTTCCAAAGACTGTTGTGTTATCTGCACACCACTCACATAGGTCTTCTAAATTATCAAACACAGGGGATTTAGGAGAACCCTCACTTGTTGTTTCCCATAATTGAAATCCTTCACCCTTTGGTGGATCAGTTGATTCCCATTCTTCGTATAAGTTTTTAGATTCTTCACTATCCCATACTACACCTTCACCATCACAAATTTCACATAGTCCATATACTCCAATGTCCTTAGCTCTCGCCTTCACACAAATATGCATATTAATACCATCATGTCCCATTCCTTCTCTGTTCCATTTATTTACTTCATCAGGCGTAGGTATATATCCATTGTTATAAGGAAGCCAACTGTTACCACCGTTTTTTACCTTTTCTTCTACCTCTTTCTTTTGTTCCTCATTTAAAGGAACTCTTGTGAAGTCCATTAACCTACCTGATTCTAATAGAGCATTAATTTCAACTTCCGTGATATTATTAGAATGTGCTAATTTATTATACCTTCTACCATTACCAAGATATTCCCAATCTTGTTCATCGAATGAATACCATTCTTCTGATATCTTTTTAGTTTCTTTATTATATCCCGATTGGTCACAAGATATACAATCCACGGCTGTATATAGTGGATTTAAATATCCTTTCCATTTTTTACCTAATTCCCAATCGAAATCCATTGGTACTCTTTTTAATTCTCTACCCATTTTAGTTGTGTTTAATATCTCTTTCTGCTTGTCGATCAATGTCTTTACTTTTAATAGAATCTTTCTTATCATATAATTTCTTACCCTTACCAACCCCAATTTCTAATTTAGCCCAATTGTTAACGATCAGTAATTTAATAGGAATTAATGAATATCCTTTTTCTTCTATTTTTTTAGTTATCTTCTTAATCTCTTGTTTAGTAAGTAATAGTTTCCTCTCTCTTGTTTCATCGTGTTTTTCACCAAACTTATACTCTTTGATATACATATTCTTAACATATATTTCCCCGTCATTAATTATACAGAAAGACTCTTTGATAGAGCATGATCCTTCCCTAACACTTTTTATTTCAGTACCTAATATTCTAAGACCTGCAACAAAAGTTTCCCCTATCTCATAATTGAAATAAGCTTTCTTATTGTTTACTATTGTTTCTATTTTCTTTGACATATTAATATAGTTAAATGCTATCAATAAGTTTATCTCTGAGTTCAGCTTTAATTAAGTTTACTATTTTTTCTTTATTTCTTCTATATAAGTAAACAGTAATAGTTTCTAATTTGAAATCATTCAGATCTAATTTTTCTAAATCTAATATGATATAACGCAAAAATCCATCAGGTGATACTCTCCTTTCATGATAAGCATTACCCTTTAATAAAGATCTATCTTGATATAATAATTTCTTCATTAGTTTTTCATTACCAATAGAATTACCTTCCTTGTCTTTTAATATACTAGGATTATTTAGTAAATCTCTTATTACTATAAAGTCGCTCATAAGCTATCAATAAAAGAATCCCTCAATTCAATAGTAACCATCTTCTTTATTTCTTCATTGTCTATAAAGATATAATCAATTATATCAATATCAGACATCATAATAAATTTTTGATTTAAATCGATAACTAAGTATTTATTTATATAATATTCAATAATTTGACCATGTTTTATAACATCATCAATACCGAAATGAGTTCCGCTATCATATTGAATTAATCTCTTTATAAAATCAATATTACCCCTATTCTCATTGTTTTTATACTTAACAATAGTTGGGTTATTATATATATCCTTAATCAGAATAAAATTCATAATACAAAGATAAGAAAATTATATCATATTATCAGCTTTTAACTCTCTGTATAATTCTTCTTCTGTTTTACAATTAGAATAATTTAACTTATAATGTTTTTTCATTTTTCGAATAACTCCTTTGATTCCCTTATGGTCTTTTAATAAAGCTTTAAATTCTTCATCACTTTCCCAAGTATCATCTTTCCCAATAGTAGTAGTGATTTCTTGGTCGAATTCAAATTGGTATAATTCGTCTATTTTAGTTATCCAATTTATTTTAGTATAATAAATATGGTCATCTATATTTAAAGCTATATTACCTTCCTTATCTATAGATAGGGGGGTATATGCTTTATTTTTATCGTGTTCGGGATAATCATGGATATATTCTACATATATCTTCTTTCCGTCCATTATAAGCTCTGCTATTTCTTCCTCTGCTACTGATTCTAATTTCATTAGGTTAGGAATTAAATCGACATGATATCTCGATCCTAATTTAATTATAGTTGGGATAATAACAATTGAAGCGGGTAATACTAATAATGTGCTTATACCTAATAATTTTAAGATATCAAGAACTTGATCTCTAAAATAGTTTACTTCTTCTTGTGATATTGGTATTCTGTTCAGAAACTTCATTATTATATTTCTCAAATCTCCTTTATCTTTTATCTCTTTTTTAAGAGTAACAAGGAATTTTTGGATATATTTTTTTCGATTTTCTTTAGAAAATTTATTTAAATTGGAAAGATATTTCATAGAGTATATATTAAATCATATATTTGTCAAAAATAAATATAAATTTAAATTATTATATTATAATGTTGAACCTTTTTACTCTCCTAAAAGATAATGACTACAAATTATCCGTAGCAGAAAGTTGTACAGGTGGAAACCTACAAGCGTTTATTACATCTAGAAGTGGAGCAAGTGAAGTCTTTAGGGGTGGAATTACTTGTTACACAATTGATCAGAAGGTGAAACATTTAGGTGTGGATTGGGATTTAGCAGAAGAAGTTGATTGTGTATCATTGGAAGTAGCGGATCAAATGGCACTAGGTTGTGTTAAAATGTTTGGCACTGAGGTAGCGGCATCGACTACAGGGTATATTGAGAAGTATCTTTATTACTCTATTGTGATTAATGGTGTGGTTGAAGTTAATGGGGAAATTGATCTAAGTAATTATAAAAATAGAAGGGAAGCACAACAAGTAGCTTCGATTGATATTATTAATGTCTTAGAAAAAACATTAGAAAGTATATACAGTCCGAATAATATTATATAATTTTTATATATAATAGATGAAACAAAACATTAAACTATTTGAACAATTTAATATGGAAAATGTTATAAGCCCGATGTTCTTAGAAACATTAAATGATAATGAGATAAAAGAATATTTCGATGCTGAGAATATAGATGATTTATCTGATTATGGGAGCTTGGGTGTTATAAAAAATTTCCTAAATAAGAAAAGAGGACTAGGTTCGTTAGGATCATACATAAATGGTATTGAAAATCATTTAATGTCGATTGTATACGATAGATGGTCAAAAAACATAAAATAAGATGAAATTTATTAAACCTAGAAGTGTTAACGAAAGTAACTCTATGGAATCTATTATACCTGATTCTATATGGGAACTAAATTCTATTTTCCAAAAAGAAGGACATAAGTTATATGTCGTTGGTGGAGCAGTAAGAGACTTTCTTAATAATGAAAAACCAAAGGATTTTGATCTAGCTACAGACGCAGAACCACAGAAGGTAATTGATATGTTGAAACCTCATTTTAAAGTTAAGGATGAGGTACAAGGTGTTGACTTTGCTGTTGTGGTAGTTTACACAGAAGACGAACCCGATGGAATGGAGATTGCTACTTTCCGTGAAGACGTATACGGAGATAAACTTGGTAAGACAAGAAATCCTGTTATTAAATTTACGACTATTGAAAAGGACGTGGAAAGACGTGACTTAACCTTCAATGGTCTGTTCTTCGATCTAGAAAAGAAAGAAATAATTGACTTAGTAGGTGGACAGAAAGATCTAGAAAATAAGATTACTAGATTTGTAGGTAAACCCGCAGATAGAATAATTGAAGATCCACTTCGTATATTAAGACTATTAAGGTTTACTACTAGGTACAACTTTACTATTGAAGAAAAAACTGCTAATGCTATTAAAGAAAATGGTCACACACTTTCTATTATCACTAAGGAGAGAATTTGGGATAGTAAAAATGGTGAAGTTGTTAAAGCCTTCAAGCAAGCGAAAGACTTTCAGGATTACGTAAACTACGTAACGGCTTTTGCGTTATGGGATAATATACTTCCTAATCTTGAAATTAATTCTGAATTAAAGAGCCAAATCAACTTACCTATTGTTGTTGTTCAATTAGTAAAAGGTAATAGTATTAAGAGTGTTCAGAAGAACCTCACTAAAAGTAAACTATCTACTGATTTAATTAATCAAGTAGTTTTTATGTTGAAACTATTAGATTTCAATAAAGAAGATATACTTAAATTCCATAGCGATAAAGTAAGGTCTAAGACGGCTGATGATACTATTGAAGAATGGATCAAGATCAATGGTCTAAAAGGTGATGTTTTAAAGTTCACTAAATTCGTTCCTACTGTTAGTGGAGAAGAAGTGATGAAAAAATTTGATATGAAACCTAGTAGAGAATTAGGCGATAAGATCAAGGAGTTGGAAGTTATTAATTTCGAAGCTCTTTAATATGTATGTAATACTTACTATAAACCTTCAAGATGATACATTAGTATATTACTTTGATAATACACAGGGTAGTATTCTTGTAAACGAAACTTATGTGAAGTCTTTCATAGGTGATATAGAATCTACAAAAGCTGTGATAGAATCTGCGGATGCCGTAACTGATGACGGTTTATTAATAAGAACAACCCCTGCTATTATATTTACTGATGATTCTATATCTTGTATAGCTATCAATAAAGAAGGTACGAGAGCAACACACCTTATCGTAGAAATAAAAGAAGGATACGAAAACCGATTTGATTTAATTCATAAATATGTATCATTATCTGATGAAAGTCTTAAGAATATTGTATCTAAAATAAGAACTGAATTAAGGGATTGTTTAATAGATAAACTGATCTAATATGTATATTTTATAACAAATAGAATTAAAGTAGAGTTAAGAGATAGAGCTTTAAATTCTGTTACCCCAAATTGAATCGGCTTTAGGTGTTCCTCTGTAAGCACCAACCTCAAATTTAAATGGTTCGCCTTTCAGATTAACTTCTAATTCGTGTGGTAATTGTTTAAAGGTCTCAATAGATTTATTAGTATCTATTTGGTTAGGTTTTAAATACCCCTTAATTATATAAGGTAATTCCCCTTCTGTCTCTTCTAACGAATCATAGAAGTTGGATAATTGATCAAATTCTAAACACCAATGCTCACCTAGTTCTTTATCATCCAAATCAGATATATTATCTAAGAATACTAATCGATATACTTCACCACCTTTTTTATTTAAGGTTTTAATCATATTGTTATAGTATTCCCATTCTTCTTCGGCTCTATCACCATCTTCGAATTCACTTATAAACCTTTGGTCTAATTCTTCTTTAATGAAGTCTGAATATTTTAATACAACAGATTCATTAGCTTCTCTAGGTATAAATTCATATAACCTATCGTTTAATCTTTCATTATAGTCTTCATAATCATTATCATCAAAAGAAACATAATTATTGTCACCTGAATCGGGGCTAAATTTTCCTTCCGCTTCTGTATAAGCATTAAACATATTAGATACTTCAAATTCTTCTAATCCACTATAATCTCTTAGATTACTTAAGAAGTATTCGTTATCACACATTTCCCATATATCGGGAATCACTTCAATGCCACCGTTAGTATATTTTATTAAACTATTATTTTTGAAATATTTTAATATTTTGTCTAATTCATTAATAGTATTATCAAACCATTTTGATCCTTGTGCATCTGCCTCAGTTTGACTATATGCTCCATTAATTGCGTCTATTATCTGATCTGCTTCGAAATCATCATAAAAATCTTCATCCTCTGTTTCATAATCTTCCTTTAAAACTGATTCTATATCATTTCTTAATTGTCTTAATTCTGCGTCCTCGCTGTATAACTCTTGTGATTTTTTATAACTATAACTTGATTCTGTGTATTTATCAATAGCTGAGGTATTTATGTCTAATCCATCACTTTTTATTATAGATATTATATCTCTTAAATTATGAACTGTAATCTCATCAAATATACCACTTTCTTCAAAATAATTAAAATCATTATGCCACGCATCAAACATATCATAATAATTCTCTAAAGAAAAGTTCATACCACTACTATCATATAGATCCTCTAAATCAGATAATGTTGTTTCGTATACCCACGCTTCTTCTTCCTTATCATAACTCATACCAATATTTTCATAAAAGACTTTGTTGTATTTAGTATCATGGTATGCTAAAGATAGTAGAGCAAAACTATTACCTTCTTCTAAATATTTCTCTAATAATTCTTCATTATTTGCTATACTATATCCTATTAGTTTAACTACGTCTAAGTCCTCTGTATGGTCTTCATAATATAGTTTGTCACATAAAGTATCCATACTAGTTTCATTTAAATATTTTACAATTTGTGTATCTAATCCTATATTATTTTTATTATACTTACTAAGGATAACTTCGTCTTTTTCGCCTGCCCAAGTAGTTAATACTCTATGTAGATTATCTGAGATATAATCTAACTGATCTTCTTCATCATCATTTACCATTAAATATTCCCTTTTAATTAATCTATCATATTTATTGAAAAAAGAATAATAATCACCAAATGTTTCAAATGTTTTAACTTCATCAAATAATAACTCTAATAATTCACCTAAGAACATCTCTATTTCTTTTTCGAAATCATTTACAGTAGGTTTAGAAGGCATCTTGTTATAGATGTCAGATTGGTTAAAATATTTTTTCATTCCGTTAAGACCAACTTCTTTGTTATTAATCATATCATCTATCTGTTCTTGTATTTTAGGAAAATCATTAATGTCTTTTATGTTAACAATATTATCTTCTACTACTAATTTTCTTAACTGTCTAGCACTAGCATTAGACTTTACCATTTTAAGAATCACTATAATAGTAAATAGTTCTTTAATATTATATTCTTCTTTTTTGTGTGCTTGTAATACCATACTTAGATCCAATACTAACCAAGAGAATATATACTCATTAGAGATTACATAATTTAATAATTCTTCTGTTTCTGATATAGCTTTAAGATCGGTTATAACTTTTGTTATAACTTTCCTATCTATCTTAAATTCATTAGATACGTCTCTGATATATGGATAAACTTCTTTATCTAACTTATTTATCTGTTTAATAATTCTATTTATCTCAGTTAAATCTTCTTTGTTTGATAGATACTCAGCTAATGGTTTTGTTAATTCCTTTGAGGCTATTAAGTAAAACATATCCTTATCGAATAATTTAACCGCTTCTTCTGTTTTAATTAACATAGATAAGAATTTAGGTAACTCTCTACTATTGGCTACTTGTTCAATGTTTAACATTTTCTCATATTGTTCAGATGTCAATAATTTCATATCTTCTCTGAACTCTAAGGACACAACAGACTTTTCATAAACTTCATAAAGTTTACTGTTTCCTTTTTCTAAAATATCATAAAACGCTTCGAAGTTTCTTTTACTTAACATATTATATGATGATACATATATCTCTTGTCTAGGTGAATCAACTACTCCCGACTTTGTAACAAAGTCTATTAGTATTAAGTAACCACCATTATTCCCTGTTAAATATTCTAATATCCTTTGTTCTAAATTAGAGCTAAAATAAAAATATGATAATACTAGTTCTAAGAATTCAACACCTATCTCTTCTGTAACTTTATGTGCGCTTATTATTTCGTATGTGTTGAATATACTTTTTAAACTTTTACCCTTAGATTCAAATCCTAAGGCATTAAAAAACAATGCTGCGTCTGTTGCGTTTTCTAATTCCTTTAAACCTTTCAATAATCCAATTAAATCATTATAATAGAATAAAGAATTGAATAATACTTTACTGTCTTGATTATCCTCTTGGAAATATTTAAGGCTTTCTTTTGGTATGTTCACTTCTATGTCACCTATTTTCATTGGTTCATTTAGCTTTTCAATAGTCTTAGCTATACCATTATTCTTAGCAAACTCTATCATATCTAAAGTACCACTATTGATTTTATTATAAATTTCTTCATATTTGGATTTTAATGATCCTTTTGGTATGTCTGTCATATCATATATCCTATTTAAATCAACGGCATTATTATTTTTGTTCTGTGATCCACCATGTAAGGTTTTACCTTTAGGGTCAATAGTAATCCCAAATTCTGAGTTAGGGTTAGATGCGGGTAAGTTAAAGTTGAATATGAAATATTGTGTATTATATTTACTTTTATCTAAATAACTATCATAATAATTATCGCTATATACTATACACCATTTTTCTGAACCTAAGTTACACACGTGTTCCTTATCACTTGTTTCTATGGCTAATATGTTATTCTGATTATATACGATATTAATATCATGTTTCTTTACGTATTCTAATACTTCTTTCTTTCTCTCATTAACATCGGATTTATTAATAAATTTATCTAATGTATCTAGAAACTCACTGATCGAAATATCATTCTTTTCGAAATATTTCAAAGGTGTGAATAGTTTTTTGTAATCTTCTTTTAGATCCATAAAAGACAATGCAAGTTGGTTGAACTTTTCCATTCCTTCTTCTCCTAATCTATCTACTTCACTTCTCATACTACTGTATAAAGATTTGTAGAATTTTTTAATCTTAATTTGATCTTCAAGTTGTACTATATCATCTGATATTTTTTCTAAACTATCATATTGAATTAGGTTCTTAGGAAGTTGTTTGGATATGTTTTTGTTTTCTTTATACCACTCTATTATTTCTCTAGCTTTTTCTAAGGCTCTCTCTTTGTTTTCTTCTTGGAAAATTAGTTTTGTAAAAACATAAACTAAGTTCGGGAACTTTTTAAGTAGTTCTCTAATAGCCTCAAATATTACACTGTTGTCTTGATCGACATCAATATTATATTCCTTCTTTAAAAAAGATTTTGCTTGTTTTATATTCTCTTTAAGTAAATATGTGTTTTTATCTAAGATAAACATTTAAGGTATATATATTTTGTTTTATATATTAAATATATAAGCTATGAAACACATCTTAGAATACAATTCTTTTAGTGATAACCAAGTAATATTAGACTTTATTAAACATAGTTTACAAGAAGGAGAAGAAACCTTTAAGGCAATGAAAGAAGCCTTAGAAGACGATTCAATATCATTTAACGTCAAGTTTTCTCTATTTGATATAGACTATATTGATCCTAAGAATTATAAAGGTGAAGATTTTGATGAAGAAGAAAAAGAAATATTTAAAAAAGAATTTAAAGGAGTGAAGTATATTTCATATTTTAGGTTCAGAGAATATGGAATGGGGACACAGGAAGAGATTGATAATTTTTATTATTATGAGAATGGAGCATTTAAAGATATCGTTGGTGATGCTCACTCTTACTTACGTTATTTACTAGATGATTTAGATTACACTTTCCAAGAAGGTCTTGAAATAAAAATGGTTACTTATGACAATTGGTTAGAGTATACTGCTAAGACCGCAGATATGATCAAAACGCTTAACCAATAATAAGAATTTAATATATAAGATATAAAAATGTTTACTATTATGAAGATAAGAAAATTCAATGAAAAAGTGGTTGTACCCAATGCTGATAAGTTCAATATTATATCAGAAGTTAAGGATAAATTTAAAAAAGGAGAGATCAAAGATCTACAAGAATTGAATGAGTTAACTGTTCCTCAGGGGTTTAAATTTATAAAACACTCAGAGTTCTCTGAACTAATGAAAGATGTTAAAGACGTAGCAGAAACAATGCCGAAGAAAGGCGATAGACAAATGATACCTCATGTTCTTTGGTTTATGATAATGAATAAGAAAACAAATTTGATTAATATTGTACTTGATGATAATTTCGACAATAACTTTAAATTGCACATGAATAAGTTATTAGATTTTCCTGTTTTAGTATCTATATTAAAACACGAGGATATTCATAGACAACAGATTGAAAGAATGGGTGATAGTAAATATTACATAGTAAGAGATCCTAATGACAGGAAAAAATATTTTTCTGATCCAAATGAGATAATGGCTTTTGCTTATTCAATAATTGAGGACTTAAAAAACGATGGGTTTTCAAGAGATGAAATCTTAAATAAACTTAAAGATGGTGATTTATCTTTCTCTATGGGCAGAATGATGACAGGTGGAAGATCGTCTTTTCACCCAATATATTTTGATTATGTAGAAAATTTAGAAAAAAACAGTAAAGAATTTAAAAAATTACAAAAATATATGTACCTTTACACCATTGAATTGTTTGACAAAGACAAGACGGAAAAAAACGTACACGATAAAATTAATTTAAACGACGAAATGAGTAAAATTAAGAAATTTGAAGCTTTTGTAGAAAGTGTAACAGTGGCTAACCAACCACAAACAGCACCTACAAAACCAGGTGTGAAGCCTGCTGACCCTGGGACGAAGCCACAAAAGCCTAACCCAAGAAGAAGAATTAAACCAAGTGTTGACCCAAGACCAAAAGCAGAAGCAGAAGATCTTATCAATAACCTTATTGATAAATTTGATGACGAAGCTACAACTAGTGTTAAAAAAGAAATAATAGAATATTATGGCAAAAAGAATAGATAGTTTTAAAGTATTTGAAGCAAGTTTAAATGATGACACTAAATTAGGGTCATGGTATTTAGATGACGTAAAAAGAAGAGGTGAGGAAGAATCACAAGAGAAAATGAGACAAGGATATAATCCTATGCAAATTCCTGATCTTTTACCAAGGCTGATGCAAATCCAAGGTGCTGACTTTAACCCAAGAACAAGAGAACTTACTTGGATCAACGAAGAAAGAAAAGAAGAATTAGAACAACTTACTGAAAGGATCATAAGAACAGAATTCGGTTCTGTTATTAATACTTTAGGTGTGGAACTAGACTTAAAATTAGTTGGCAATAAAGAAGAATTAGAAGACGCTGCTAAGGAAATGGAAAGCGAAGCTGAGGAACTACCTGAGGAAGAAGAGGAAGAAAAAGAAGATCAGGAAGAAAAAGAAGAAGAAGAAGAAGAGGAAGAAAAAGAAGAACCTAGTGAAAGACTTCTTAATGAAGTAGAGAAAAGAAAGTTGATCAACAACATTACACAAGGTTCAGCTAAAAACACACATAGATTGATCGCATTATATAAAAATGATATAGATGACATCGATCCACGTTTATATGATATTATGGAGCGTCTTATTAAGTCGCAAGAAACCATGGAATGGGACCCGAATAATCCGTTGAACAATATGTCTGATAGAGAAAAGGGAGATATTATTAAAAATAATATGAACGGATTTGCTGATATCGATTTTGGTGATGATGAAACAGATGATGGTAGAGATTACGATGCCTCTGCAGGTGCTTTATCGGATATGAATGACGAAGAAGATGGTGGGGGTTCAGAAGGAGAAGAACAAACACAAGCTGAAGAATATGCAGCAAGAAACCCTAAGTTAATCGCTAGGGCTTTTGATATCGTAGTATTATTACACGAATCTGTTAAGGCTATATATGAAATGATCGCTACATCAGGTATTGTAGAAGATGAAGAAATGGCAAGAGCCGTTATGAATTACACAGATACTGTATCAGATGAATTCGAAGATCTTAAATATGGTGTTTATATCAGACAAGATTTAATTGCATTCATATCACAAAATGATAAAATCGATGATATCGAAAATGGTTTTGAGTATGTTTGGATGAAGATGGTGGATATACCTGCGAAACAATTTGTTAAACTATTCAAATACATCTTAATTGATACTTATCATGAAGATAGATTAGAAGTTGATGTATATCATTCTTATGACCAAGCTGACATCACTCTTACAGGAACACCAATGGAAATTATTGATGGTATTGTTAATCTTATTGAAGAAGAAAACAAAACATACCAAGAAGAACTAGCTCGTTGGGAAGAACAAAACAGAGAAGCACAAGAATGGGAAAAGGATAAAGGTCGTTACGAAGAATGGAAGGATAAAGCAGAAGACGAAGGAGAACTCGAAGGTGATAAAGAAGACGATGAAATTGAGAAATTAATTAAACAAAGTCAAGAAAGGAATCAAGAACCTGAAAAAGATTCTGATGATTTTTCTTCTATGTCTAAGAAAGAAGTACAAGCAGAGATCGATAGAATCTTCGATGAAGAGGATATCAGTAAACCTGAGGTAAGAAGTCGTTTAGATAAACTTACTAGCCTTGTATAAGATTTTCAACAAGCTTGATTTTTTTATAATACCTCAAAAACACAAAGGAGGAATATGGATATTACTTATCCCATTCCTCTTTTTGATTATTGATAGTATTCTTAAATTAGCGTTTTCTATAAATATGGGTATCATTGGAACATTGGTGTACCTATTAGTCCTTTTTTATTGTAACTTAATATGGTATTATAGAACTAGTAAATGGTATCTTAGAAAAACAAAGAAGATATACTATCGTGTGGTGAGTCATCATATCTATTATTTACCAATACCAAAAAAATATTTTAAAAAGGATAGGGATGTTTTTTATATGAATCCTAAAGAAGTTGTTTCTGATTTACAAAAATCATATGAAATGATATTAGACATAGATGACATAGAAGTTATTAAGTTATTATTAACTGATAATAATACTTGCTTTCTTCATCATCCTGATATTAAAATAGAATACGTATTAGAGCCTATTGTTAAAGTAAATAAAAGAAATGAAACCATTGATGATGTTTTGAATAACTAATTTTTTAATATATAGTTATAGAAAATAGATTAGATAATTAATGGGATTCGACAGCATCAATGAAATATATAACACTTTACCAAATTACTTACAAATATTAGGGGCTGTTCTTGGGTTCATATTTACGGCATTTATTGTGGGTCTATTAAGTTCTGATTTCGTTAAAGATACGGTAAAAAATTTCATAAACAAAAAGTGGGAAATATTTAAGAAAAAGAAAACAGAATCAGAAGATATTAACGCCATAGATATAGATAACCACAATTTATTCAACTATATTGACTTTTGGATATATAATCAAATACCTTCTATGACACTGAGAACAAGGTACAGAACAATAGTTTTTAGAAAATATTTACATTTTTTCTTCTATACACATAAAGAAAAAATAATAGCTTTTATAAAGGATGGTGGTTATAAAGAGATAAGCAGCCAAGAACTTAAAACAAAGTTGTTAAGACTAATGACTACTATAACTATCGAAATGGAAAATAAAATGAGGAAGGGGGGAATCCCTGAGGTAATCATACTAAAGATGAAAAATGAATTAAATGATAAAAATGAATTAACTAGAGATCTTATAGAATCTATATCGGATAGTTCTTTTTATGATAGTGATGATAATCTACTGAAAATTTACTCATTTTTAAATATCATACATTCAATATTAGATAACACTATTTCTAACATTGAGCCTGTGTGTAATAATATAAATGGAGAGTTAAGTGGTTTGATAATAGAAGGTGTAACAGAACCTATATCTAAGGGGGGACATGATGGTGATGATGAATAAGTAATATATAAACTATGGAAAAACAAGTAGAAAAAGATTTAAAAAGTACATATGATTTAAATGTAACATCCCTTAGGATATTTAAAACACCGTTCAAAGAATATCTGAAAGATTCTTTCGGTATTAGTGTAAAAGAGATGAAGATAGAATACAGACACTTAAATAGTGGTAGGTTATCTAATCATGGTAGAATAGGAGATCAGTCTGAATTACATATTAAATGTACTACTAATATTATAAACAATGATGTTATACTAATGGTAAAAAGAGAATTAGGTGAACTACCTAGAGCTTTTGATATAAGCGTAAGAATGGATAGTATTTTAGTTACTTTCGATTCTAAGATATTAGTCAGAGCAATAGATAAAAATAATTAATATGAATGAAATTTAAGTTAACTGAAATAACATATGAGAATCTAAAGACAGAGATCAATTTCTATTTAGAGGGTGTATACAATAAAGCTTCACAACTTTTTTCTAAGGCTTCACCTTTTGGTCAGATATTAGATGTAGTTCAAAACCTTTTCCAATTATCAATATTATATCTTAAAAATTCGATTAATCAATTCGATTTATCTAATTCTAATAGTAATAATTATAATATTATACGGAGTGCTGCTATTGTAGCAGGACACAACCCACAAAGAGCAGTGTCTGCTTCGGGTACAATAAGATTACAAGTACAAGTGAGTACTAATATTCAGGAAGATATTCCTGGCGCACAGATACGAATAAAAAACAAAACCACTATTAAGAATTCCACTAATAATCTATTATATCATTTAGATTTAGGTGGTGCAGATGAACAAGTTTATAACATCCAAGGAGGTGGATCTATTTACATAAACGTAGCACAAGGTGAGTGGAAGTCAGCAGATTTCACAGGTAATGGACAAATCAATCAAAGTTTTGAGATCAACCCTGAGAACAAAGATGTAGAAAATAACAAAGTAGAAGTTAGAGTAAACGGAGAACTTTGGGAAAATAAAAACCACTTATATGAAATGTTGCCCGATGAACAAGGTGTGGTTATTAGAACAAGTTTTGATGGTGGGTTAACCGTTCTTTTTGGTAATGGTAATTATGGAGCTATACCTATTCTTGGTTCTGCTATATCAGTTTCTTATGTAGAAACCGATGGGGTAAATGGTAATATATTTAGAAGAACCGCAAACGATTGGAGATTCGTAGATGAAGTACTAACAGGTGATGGATCTACGGTTGAGATCGAGCGTTATTTCAATATCTTTATTAATACTGACATAAACTTTGGTGTTGATAATGAGAGTTTAGAAAATATGAAAAACCTATTACCTTTAAATACTAACAACTTTGTATTAGCGTTACCTCAGCAATATGCTTATGCGATCAGAAGGATCGGAGTGTTCTCTTATGTTAATGCGTATTTAGAGCAGAATACAATACGTATAATGGCTACCCCGAATATAAGAATATTTAAGAACCAAAACGCTGATTACTTTACAGTAAATATAGATGCGTTTTCTTTAGATGATTATGAAAGACAAAAATTAGATCAGTATTTAAGAACGGGTGGTTATATACAGCTTACACAAAAGTATAGTATTGATACACCTGCGCTTACTTATTATGTATTGTATATAAACCTACAACTATTTGATGATGCTGTTGAGGAAAATATAAACAATGAAATTATAGAAGCAGTTAGTGAGTATTTCTTAAATCTTAATAGATTAGACCGTATTCCTAGAAAAGATATCATTAACTTGATATCTGATATCAATGGGGTCGATTCAGTAACTGTTAAATTTTTATCTAAAAATAACGAAGACTACCATAGACGGTTTGTTCTTGCTCAAAGAAATTCAGAACAAGCTAGAAATCAAAACAGAATAGATAGTGGAGTAGAAACATTAACAGAAGCTTTACCACAAGGTATACCTAACGGATATCAGAAAAATAGAGTAGTTGGTTTAGATCCCGTATTAGGTGATATAATTTTTAATCCAAATGAGTATCCTATAATCAGAGGTGGTTGGACAGATAGAAATGGTATATTTTATAGCGAAGAACCATTAGACGGGTTTTCTAGTGTGAATATAAACGTTACGGGGTTCACTCCGAGAACAAGTGTTAATGATAGATAATGTTAGTAAAGAAGAAAGAAATAAAAGAATTATATGATCTAAAACATCATAATGATAGTTACCCTAAGGGGTTTAACTATTTCGATAGTATCTTAAAGAAAACAGTATCTCCTTATGTGTTCCAAAACGATAACACAAATGGATTCTTATTAAGATTAGAACCTATTATGGCTCTTTTCTTCGATAAAGTTAATGTTATGAGAAATTGGAAGAATTGGTATGTGGATAAATATAAAAATGACCATATTAAATAAAATATGAAATAATGACTGAACAAGAGTTAAAATATTTAGAAGTAGGTATGAGCGTAAATTATACCGAACCATTAGATGAATCATATAGAGAAAAAGCAAAGAGTATGATCGAAGACACTGAATTTTTTGATGTTGTTTTTGATAATAGTGTTATTTGGAATTATGGTAAGGTAGATAAAATTGATTATGAGAATAACAAAGCTCTTATAAAAAGAAATACTTTTTCGGGAGACGCAGAAGAATGGAGATCTATATATGAATTAAAATTCAATGACGAGGATCAAGAAAGAATTAAAAAAATCATAAACAGAGAGACTACTATTAATAATATATTAGACTAATTATTAAAACAAACTAAAAATAGGGAATATATATTTAATATATAATATAAATCACTTTTATAAAGATGGGAATTAAAAAATGGAGTAACTTTAATAACGAAGAAACAACAAACGAAAAAATGAAAACATTCACAGGAAAAAATAACGACAAGAGTAAGATGGAAGATCCTAAAAGATCACATGTATCTGCTTCTTCAGAATATGCTGATGAGATCAATCAGAATATTGTTAAACAAAAAAAGGATGTTAGTTCGAAGCAACCTGATAGGAAATATGCTACTAAGAAATTAGAGGATACTATCAAAGATGATTCCCTTTATCCACCTAAAACGGAAGACAGAGGCGTAGCTAACCTACAAGAAAACCAAAAAGTGAAATTTTATGGTAAACTAGCTAAATTCCCTGACAATGTAAAAGCAGCAAATGCATACAATTGGATGCATAACCTAAAAGATCCTAAATTAGCTAAGAAAGACATTTGGTATCTAATGGTAGAGAAGCAGGACAATGAGCTTCAAATGATTAAATATCAACAAAAGCAAGGTGTAAACTTAACTAAGTTCATCTTCGATCTCAAAAAATATTACGTAGAAAAATATAAAGACAATAAAACCCTTGTTGAAAATATCTCAAACATTGAATTAGGTGGAGATAAAGAAGGTAACGTATCAACTATTAGAAACATACCTAATGTTACAGTAGAAAATGATACAAAATTAATCCAAAAAATAACAGAAGATTTAGTTAAATTATTGGGTTAAAATATTTATATATAAGATATGGAAAAACGTATTAAAAATTTTAATAACTTTGTGAACGAATCATTTTCGTCTTTGTCTGATGAAGAAAAGTCACATCTACAAATTGTTGTAGATAAATTAAAAGGCGAAACTGAGGAAAAGATACCTTATAACAGTGAGGTTGCTAATCCAAGAGGGAAAGCTAAAAATCCTTTTTATGATAGAGGATCTAGAAAATTAGACGGTCTCGGTAAGCCATTTGCCTCTATTGTGCCTGGTTCAGTTAATAAAAAAGGTGATACAATCACTGCAGAAGTTTCTCACGGGGTTGAGTTTGAAAGTGGATTAAAAACTGAAAACAAAACACTTGTTGAAATGGACAAGAAAACTTTTGAATACACAACAAAGAAAATAGAAACTAACTTATAAAACTCTTTTAAAATGTCAAATACTAACCACTTCGTTTATATTCTAGAAGATGGTAAAGATATTGCTTACAATGAAATACATTATGTTTACGATGTAAATGATGATAATGACCATTCTATAATGTCAGTTAAATTGGTATCTGAAATATATCAATCAGCAACAGCTTATATTTGTGAAATCCCTAGTAACTTAATGGGCGAGTTTAATATCGAAGATGGAAATTATTTCATCGATGCTCTTGAGCAAAATTTACTTAATTATATACGTTCTAACGGAAAACCGATTTTTTAATTTAATAATTTTTTATTACCTTTGTACTTTAAACACAACTAAATGGAATTATTTATTATTTACATTATCTCTCATTTAATAGGAGATTTTATATTACAGCCCCGTTGGATGGGTGAAAATAAATCGAAAGATTTAATGACATTAGTATCACACGTATCTATATACACGTCAACTATGATCATACTTCCCTCAGCAATAAACTTAACGTTATATAAATTAGGTTGGACAGAATTACTACTTGATTGGTCATCTTATTTGGTATTATTATCCTTATTCTTAGGACACTTTTTTACTGACATATGGACAAGTAAATTGAGTAGTTATTTTAAATTGAGTAGTTATTTCTATTTAAAATATACTGAAACAAACGATAAGAAACATCTAAATTATTTTTGGTGGGTAATAGGAACGGATCAGACGATTCATTTCATTCACATATATTTAACATTTATTTATTTAGTATTATGAAGAACCCCAAAGTTGATTTAGACAGTAGGATCGTGTGTATTTATCTTAAAACATTAGGGATGTATTGTTTTGAGAAAATAAACAAAAAGGGAAAAATTGCTAAAACATATAGACCACCTTCTGTTTGTGGTGATAGTTTTTCAGAAGCTGTTGATAAAGCAAACCAAGAAGAAGGTATTAAAATAAAGAAAACAAGATTTAAAACCATTGTAATAGATCAGACTAAGTATAAAAATTGGAACGATTACGTAACAGCAACATTTAAAAAAGCACAAGATGAAAATAGAATTAACTAAATTTGGAGAAAGACATTTTAACAGAAGTTTTAATGGAACTAAAATTTTCTCACACAACACGAAAGAGTTTGAAAGAGAAGTAAATGATCTAATGAATGCCCTCCCGCTTAACCAAGATGTTATGGACAGAGGTATTACTTTAGAGACAAATGGCGTTAAGCTTATTAAGGGGTACGCACCTTTTTGTAAGTTATTAGTAGTACCCAACTTCACAGATGCGAAGACAGGTACTATGCCTATTACAATGGAAAACTTCCAATACCTTAGATCTGATTACTTTGCTAGAAGTGAGAATGAATTACCTGTTCTTTCTAGATGGTTAGAGATCCCAAGAAGGTTTGTACCTAAGGCTAATTTCTTAGTAATCATTTTATATAGCTACGATCAACTTTTAGAAGAACATCGTTCGAAACACGGTGATCAGCCATTTAAATTAGAAGATGATACTGATTGGGGAGTAGTGGCTATATTGGCTCAGATGACAGATGAAGAAGAGCCAATGAAGCCTATTACTATGATCCGTAATGCCATGGATAAAAAGTATGGTGGATCGGGTGTTGAAATCAATGAAGATTTGTATCAAAAGAGTGTAGATTTTTGGAAAAATAATGCAACTATAAAATAATGAAAGTAGAGATATTATCAAGTAGTGGTGTATTTCAATTACAGCGTGACATAAATGATGAATTAGAGAGAATATCACAAAAGGGGGATGTCGTATTAGATCTGAAATTTACTGATGTTGAAGACGATAGAGCGTCTAAGAAGATTTCTGTTATGATCATCTATTGTGATAAAGCAGAAATGAGAGATATAAAACTTAACAATATACTAGGTGAATAAATACTTAAAATATTCAACAGTGGTGATTATTATTCTAATAGTAATCACCCTTTTTTTATACCAATTATCAGAAGTCATTGATATGATACCAACTGATTATGACATCGATAACCCTGATGGACATTTTCAAGATTAATATTTAACAAAAAAAGTTTAATATATAATTTATGAAACATATTAAACTTTTCGAAAACCATAATATCGATAATATTTTAGATAAGATATCCGATAAAGGAATCGATTCATTATCTAAAAATGAAATCGACTATTTAGACAGCACTAATAGCCCTAATAAACTATTAAGAGAAAGATTAAATAACGTTCGTTTTATACAAGAAAGTGTAATGAAAAACGAAGGGTCACTAGGTATGGGCGAGTTACAGGCAGAAGCTTCTCCTGTTGTTACAGAAGAAAGTAATGAAATACATCTTGTTGAGATGCTATTTGAAGAAACGTGTGATGTGGTAGTATACGGTGGACACAATCTAGAAACCGTAATGAATGAATACCAATTGACATATTCTGAGTTAAGTGATGAAACAATTTCTGAAATTTGTAATATAATCAGAAACAGTTATTACTTCGAGGATTAAATATGCAAGGAATACCAAATGAGATAGACGATTGGATCGAGTTACTTTATTTTAGAGTAAGGGATTTTATCTATTACCTAAACGAAGTGGGCAAAATAGATCCATTGATAATTGACTACGGATCAGAAGAAGTTGAAAGCTATGGTCTAGTATTCACCAACGAAGATTCAATTGGAGCAGATGATATTGATTCTATCTTTAATGGAAAGATAAAGGATCTATATCTAGAAATTATAATCAACACATTACCGAATGAGTACAAAGAGAACATCCGTAAAAATTGGAGTGGTTCTTATGATTATACAAATAGTGTGATCAAAGACGATGTTATGTTAGGGTCATCTCTTTGTTTCGAATTCTTCTTTCCTGAAGAAATAATAGAAACAAATGATATTGTTACTTATTTAGAAGATAATTATAAACATAAGATCAAGTCTTATATAGCACATGAACTTACCCATATATATGAATTCTATTTAAAGAAGACAAAGGGTTTTGGTGATAACAAAGAAATGATAATGAATTACCATAGTATATTAATGGATCAATATCTAACCGAATTGAATATGAGGTCTATGTGTCCTTCTTGGAATACTTTTCTGTATCTAATATACTTATCATCAGATTTTGAAATCAATGCAAGAGTAGTTCAATTCTTTTATAGTATAGATAAAAAGGGTAAGACATTCAAAGAATATATGGAACTATTTAAAAAGAGTTATATATTTGAGGAATTCACTATGTTAAATGATTTTGATACTAAGGGTTGGTATAGAAACTTAGAATATGATAGAGAATTAGTAGATGATTATATCTTAGATCAAGAGTGGGTAAATGTTGAAATAACAGATGATAATAGGAAAGAGTTATTAATGTTATCATTAGTTAAAGATTGGGATTATATAGCAGAGAAACTAAGTGATAAAAAATTAGAGCGATTACCTGATCAATATATCGAAGATCCGTTATTGTTTGTAGAATCTCAAGTTAAGATATTCAATAGATACGGAAAAAAATTAGAGAAAAAAATAAAGAGATTATACAACAATTACGTATAAAATTATATATAGTATAATGAAGAGTGATAAAGACATACCTATTATAGAACTTAATGATGATGAAACATATAATAGTTTTATAAAGAATAATAAAACGCATATATACCGACATACTGTAAACGCTTTAGGTAAACTAGTTGATAGTGGCGAAGAAACACAATTAGTATTCGTTTTATCGGGTAAATTAATCGATAAAACGAAGGATTTTGTGATCAGTAGGGACAAGATAGATGAGTACTTAGAAAGGTCTTTAAAACACTTAGAAAAGGTCGAGGAATATGAATACTGCTCTAGAATAGTAGAAATAAGAAAAAAATGGGAAAATAATGAAAAAAATTAAGCTATATTACACATATTTGTATCAAAATATGATAAATGATGAAGAGTGGGGTGATGTTACGTGGATAGGTAAAATTGCTATATTTTTCCCTTGGTTGATAAGATCTATATTAATATTAGTATTATCTCCTATCGGATTCCCTATTTATTTACTATGTAATTCTAAACTATATTTTATATTAGAGGAAAAAGCTATATTATTTTATTTAGATATTATGAAAGATTATCAGGAGTTCGTACATGAAATGGAGCAACAAGGAAAAAAGAATGTTTAAGTTAAAACACCATTGTATATATCTCCAAGAACTTCGTTTGGTATAGTAAATTGTTTTTTACCATCTTCGCTATAAAGGATTAATAAATCATTATAATAGACTTTCAAATCATATGATCTACCTGTACTTCTATTGAATCTAATGATAGTTATTTCTCCGTTTTCGTCATATCGTAACTTAGACGTACTTAAATTTAATACATCAGCATCAATTTTCTCCCCATTCACATAGATATCAAAATCATTTCTTTTAGAAGTTAAGAACTTATTTAATTTAATTGATTTTTCTTTTTGGTCTTCTAGTTTATTTACATACTCTTTAGATAAATCTTCTAGATCACTACCATGTTCTTTAATGAACTTTTGCTTTAATTCTCTTTTCTTTTCTTGGTTTTCATCTGATTTTATAAAAGGATAAGATAGTATAATCTTATATCTTTTTTCATTTAGATCATAAACTCCTATACTCCACATATCCTCATTTAATTTAGGATCTTCGGTAATAGTTTGGCAATGTTTTCTTCTACCTTTCTTATCTGTGAAATCCCAATGGTCTGATAACCTTTCTGGTTGATTTGGCTTATATGTCCAACCAACTTTGTGTGAATAATAACTATGGCTATAAGGAGATTTGTGATAATACAATGACCAATTTTCTAAAATATGCTCTAGTAACCTATAATCAATTGTATCAGGAATAGTTTCAAATATAGTATTCATCGGTACTCTAGTATCGCCTTTTTTGAAAGACTTACCTATTGATTTTTTATACTGATTTAAATTTAATATTTTATTCTCCATTTACCTCTTTTATCTCGTTAGTTCCTTTTTCTATACTACGGTTCACATTTGTTAAGATAGTATTGATTCTCCCCATCTCTTTATATATTTTTCTTAGGTTCACAATAAATATTTCATATTCTTTACGGTCTTCAAATTCACCGAACTCTATTTTATCCAAAGCTAGATCCATATTATCTTTGTGGTTATCTAATTCACCTAGAATATCATCAATGTTATTACCTAAATTTTCGATATTATCAATAAATGATGTATGTAGATCAACTACATTTTTAAAGTCTTTATGTCCTATATTAAATCTTAGTCCTTTCATGTTTAGTTAGTTTGATCTTTAGTTCTCCTGTTCCTTTTATTACCCTATGGTAAACATCGTGGGGGATAAAGTTACGATTTATTTTCTCAGGTAAGCAATTATCTAATTGTAATTCCCAATCTGTTTCTCCGATGACCTCTATTGTTCTGTCTTCCTTATCTCTGTGCCAAGAAAATTCTTCTGAATATTGATCAGAAAAGGTACGGATAAATACATTGTCATCCATTTCTTCTTCTTTAAAAGGGAGCATTATTTAAAATTAATTTTTATGTCATACTTTTCTGATAGGCGACTCATGAAACCATTTAAATCTATATCGAAATTATATCTGATGTATTGTTCTTCATCACCGTCACAATCTCCACAACAATAACCATCAGCAAGACCCGTGAATTCCATTCCCTCTGTCTTAATATCTATGAAAGGCATATATTTAAA